>Ga0307516_10000281_pt1 | contig 66178 bp, 86 predicted proteins | sample 19_EM_MG_FD_203310 | JGI IMG/M metagenome (GOLD analysis project Ga0307516, IMG submission 203310) | Populus trichocarpa ectomycorrhiza microbial communities from riparian zone in the Pacific Northwest, United States - 19_EM | ecosystem: Host-associated > Plants > Roots > Unclassified | place... | reverse complement strand
ACCAACGCTCCAATCGATAATCTGACAACAGGAGATGACCCGTTATAATGTTATCTATTGTCTGTGAGCGGTATTAAAAAATCTTAATTGGTTTTGTGTTGCTGGCTGGAATTGCGATTGGAGTCACGAAATTACTGTGGTACCAACCGACACCCAAATTTTCCATTTGGACTTTTGTAACTACTAACAACTGCCGTCCTTCCACCAGTCCAACATGGACACCTGTGAGAGCACAGAGAACCAACGGGTCTACCACCATTCCACGCATGCCGAGTTACGAGGAGTGTTTCATGGTCCGATCAACGTCGGCACTGACAGCGGGTAAGTACCTGAAATCCAGTGAAGAGTGGTTCGACGGGTCTTACGGTTGGCTAACGCGACCTCGCTGGTAACCCAAGAGTAAGCGACACGTCTCCATCGGAATCATGCTCAGCCCTCCAATATTTTCCGACTTTGACTGACACCGAACTAGAGAGAACCGACATCCTGGAATGGATCTCCACGGTCCCATACACAAATCACCACATGCGTATCAGTGATGGGCGCTCAAAAGGCTCGGGGGAGTGGATCTTGAAGAAGGAGAGAATCAACCGACTCGATGCTGTTGCTATTGCGGGGAATCCGTAAGTCTCCGCAATCCTCAACCGGAAGGGGCACTGTTCTGATCAGCTCGTCTAGCTGGAGCCGGCAAAACGTACATTGCATCACAGGTCATCGACTGGTTCCTTTCAAATCCAACAGCCGAATCCAAGTTGGCGTACTTCTACTGCAATCGAGCCGAGGAAAGTCGGCGGGATCCCGAGAGCATTCTGCGCACACTTATTCAGCAGCTTGCGCAGGCTCCAGCCGAAGACAAACTCCTGGAGCCGGTCCTCAATGTTTACAACGAACGGGAGAAGGGGCAACTCTCTTCGCGGTTGACCCTTCAAGAATGCCAGGTCCTCCTTGTTCAGCTCATGACTGCATATCCTCAGACGACGATTTGCATTGACGCTCTAGATGAAGTCGATCACAGATTGCGGTTAGAGTTACTGAAAGCGCTCAAGCACGTGTGGAAAAATCCAATACTCAGGTCAAGATTTTCGCGACTACTCGAATGGACACCGATATCCTCATGCAGTTCGAGAGTTCCCCAGGATTGAGTTGGAACCTGATGACAATGTCGATGACGTCAATCGGTTTGTGGAAGAGAAGATACAGGGCATGATCGAACAGAAGCAGCTGCTCCACGGCAATGTCCCAGATGCGCTCAAAGACGAAATTTGCCAAGTGCTTTGTGAACGATCCAAGGGAATGTAAGCTTGCCTGAACCCCTGCTAGATAGGTGTCACTGCTGACAGCTGCGTGAAGGTTTCAGCTTGCAGCTCTTCAGCTTACCTTGCTCTGCGACATGTTCACTCCACACGAGGTCAGGGACAGCCTTAAGGCCCTTCCAGAAACCTTAGCGGACGCGTAGACTACGGCGAAATATACAACCGCATTCGTAAGCAGAGTCGTTTTGCATCCCAACTAGTACTAAATGCCTTCCAATGGGTCCAGTGCTCTTACGAACCGTTGCGATCGGAAACCTTGCTTGATGCAGTCACGGTCGAAGTCGACGGCTTGGGGATATTTTCCCGCAAAGGCGCACGTATAGGGGCGACTGATTTGTTGAAAGCCTGCCAGAACCTCCTCATTTTGGATGAACGCCTGAATGTTTTCCGGTTTGCCCACCTTTCGGTGGAAGAATACTTGGAGATCCAGCAACTGAGGGTCGATTCTCAGCCAAAATCTGCCTTTCGCTGGTTTGCTCTTCGAGGTCTTGGAGAGACTATGACACAACCCTTGGAACACGAGAAGGGCGTTACCACGATCGCCATCTCTTACTGTACTCGGCAGTGTTTTGGCCATGGCACCTGAGTCGTTGCAAAGACGACTGTCAAATCTTGACTTTCCTTTGGGAAGCTTTCATATCAGAAGCTACATTCCACCGCTGGATCTACTATCATTGCCAGCATGTTCAAACAAAGTCTCCTATCTAGAGACACTTTTTGGCGTCGATCAGAGGCTCTTCAGCGAGATGGGAGGGACCTTCTTGCCACAGTCTGCCTGTTTGGGTTAGGTAGGAAGCTTTCCAGCATATTCAAATCCCAATTTGGATGGATGACCCGTATAAAATTGAAGCTTCCCACAAACTCATTTCCAAGTCTGTACCAAGAAGTCGTATAGACCGATTGCTGCTCTGCGCGTCCACGCTTGGAGACCTAGATATTGCTCAGCATCTGCTCGAAGCATGTGCCGACCCCTCGGCGGTCGACAGCGACGGGAGCACACCGCTGCACTTGGCAACCGAGAACGGGCACGAGGCACTGGCCCAACTGCTGGCTGACACCACCGCCCCTCCCTCCTCCCAGTAGCTTCGCTTCCTTTTTATCGTGAAGTATGTATTAGTCATAACCGACCTCTGATACAGCTGGAGTATTCGACTACTTTCTTTCAGTTTCTTCCGTCTGCATGAAGATTCAGGTCGGCTAGCAGATGACGAGATATGACGTCATCGTAGCTCAGCACATTCCGGAAGACATCTTTTTCTTTAATGTAATCATTATTCGCATGTGACCTGGGTAGATCATGGCGAACAGTCATTTCCAATGCCGGGAGACACCCTTTTATGTAGACTATGTTGGCTTTGGGCACTAGTAACCGATTAGTTGAGATTGTTCAGGTGATGTAAATTTATTGCTATGTATATTCAGTAGCAATAAACTGGGGTTTATCGCTATGGTAGCACTACCGGATTGCTACCGCGAGGGACGAGCGAGAATTCCCTGTTTGACAGCTGCGTTTGGATTAAGTATTTACAACAAACCCATATTTAATTTTCGGTACTGTGAAATGATTTTTTTAATATCAATTATTCAGTAGTGGGACTGAGGTGCTAGACTACCGCTTTTGTCGCATGTCGTGGTCACTTGAATGCTGGGGCGTGATGGTTGCGCTCTGGCAGCTTTGACCTGCCACATTCTGTCGGCGGCCAGTTTCCTGCAACCACAATTGAAGGAAAATGTTGTCAATACATGCTGCTACGGCACTGCTACGAGACTATTATGGTTTCTTTTGTTTAATAATTACCCACATACGACCTATCTAGATCATGGCGAGATTATATACAGTCCGGTTCCTGCCCGCTGTCCGCGCAATGGCGGCACGTTGCAAGCTCCCCTTTGCCCTCCGCCCAGGCCTATCCCAAGAAGATGTAGAACAAACTAAGGAAACGACAAAGGAAAAGAAAGCGAATGTAAAGGACGAAAGAAACAAACAAAGGGGAAGCGTCTCCCATCCCCTAATTCTCTCCTGCAGACGTCATGAAGTCCGGCGGGGGCAGGAACAGTGGTGGTTCCCCCCAGCACCCGGCCCCCCCAGCCCCTGCTCCCTGCTCCTCCACCCACTCCCACAGCTTCGCCCCTGACACCTAGCTCACTGTGTCCTCCTTCTCGGCCGGCGCCTGCCTTCCCACGTCCGTAGAAGTGAGAAAGTCCAGCACCGCCCAGCTGCACCACTCATCCGCCAGGAGGTCCCGGATCTTCCACCGGCGATTCCCTTGTGGGCCGGACACCACCGGATCTCAATGATGATGCCTGGCCTGGCTCTCCGCAGCGCAGCAATGTGCTTCCTAGCCTGGAGCGCGTACTGCTGGCCTGGGCCCGGTTCGTCCGAGACCATCCGTCTGATGGCGGCTTGGGCGTCCATGAAGATCGTGACCCTCTCCGGAATGGTCTGCTTCTCGCCACCGATTCCAGTGTCCTTGCAAGGGCGGAGCACTCTGCGTCGTAGGCCTCCTTGTTGTAGCCCATATGAGTTTTGATGCCCACCCAGGCCTGGCCCCTCATCCACACCACTACATACCCGGTAAGGGGACCACATCCCGGGCACCATCGGCCGGGCGGATAAGCTACAGCTGCTGGTCAACCAGCAGGCGCGGTCGACAACGGGCTGCTTCTGGACAACCAATCTGGGAGCCCTCTCGATGGAGTCTGGCCTGAGGGCAGCGATGACACAGCTACAGAACAGACAGCCGCGGTTTGGGCGGAGGCTCACGAATGCCCTCCCCTACGCCGGAAGGACGGAAAGCACAATTCTGCTTGAGGAAACGGAAACCCTTGATGTGGGGTTGCTACAAGAGGAGGAAGCCGAGGCCAAGGCTGAGGCAGAGAAAGAGAGACCGGGACTCACCATGTTCACCGATGGGTCACGGCTCGGCGGGATACTCAGTAGTGTGGAAGAGGGGCCAGACCTGGGTGGGCATCAAGGCTCATATGGGCTACAACCAGGAGACCTACGACTCAGAGTGCGCCGCTCTTGCAAGGGCACTGGAATCGGCGGCGAGGAGGCAGACCATTCCAGAGAGGGTCACGATGTTCACAGACGCCCAGGCCGCTATCAGACGGATGGCTTCAGATGAACCGGGCCCAGGCCAGCAGTACGCACTTCAGGCTAGGAAGCATTGCTGCGCTGAGGAGAGCCAGTCCAGGCATCATCATCGAGATGCGGTGGTGTCCGGCCCACAAGGGAATCGCCGGCAACGGAAAGGCCGACGAATGGGCAAAGATTGCGGCGGAGGAGCACTACTCGGTCCGGGCCGAGGTGCGAGCCATGCCCCTCCCAAGGTCTCTTGCAAACCTCAAGCGGGAGATCTCCGAGAAGAAGTGAGCAGAGGCGCGCCAATGGGCTGGGGACCGTACCTCCAAGACGAAATACCGGATGCCGAAAAGCCAAAAGCCAGATGGCGTGGTGGCTGGGAGCACCAAGAGGCTTGCCTCGCGGTTCTACCAGATAAAAACGGGGCACTGTCTGACCGGGCAGTACCTCCATTGGACAAAAAACCGAGCCACCACACAGTGCTGGTGGTGCCGGTACCAGCAACAGATTCGAGAGTACCTCTTCAAGGTGTGCCCGGAATGGAAGGCGCAGCAGAAGGACCTATGGGCGGAGGTGTGGAAGGAGACGGGCACATGGAAGAGCCGGTGGAAGATCCGGGACCTCCTCGCCGACGAGAGATGCAGCCAGGCAGTCCTAGACTTCCTCAATGCCACAAACGCGGGAAGTAGAGTGGAAGCCGCAGCAGAAGATCCTGTGGGCGGAGGTGAAAAAGGAGACGGGGAGATGGAAGGACCGATGGAAGGTGCGGGACCTCCTGGCTGATAGGAGGTGCAACCGGGCGGTGCTGGACTTCCTCGCGACCACGGATGTGGGCAGGCGGGTGCCGAGGGAGGAGGATGACGCCGTCAGCGCGGTGTCTGAGCTGGAGGAGCGGGAGTGGCTGGAGGAGCAGGGGGCAGAGGCCGAGGAGCTGGGCAGGGAGGAACCACTACTTTTCCTCCCCACGCCCGACTTCATGGCGTCGGCGGGAGAGGCTTAGGAGGGGGAGCCGACTCCTTTCCTTTGTTAATTCTTTTGTTGTTTCCTTGGTGCGACGCGGCTTTTCTTGGGATAGCCTGGGCGGAGGGCAAAGGGGTGCTGCAACGAGCCGCCACTGCGCGGACAGCGGACAGGAAACGGACTGTACATAATCTCGCCATGATCTCGATAGGTCGCATGCGAGTAATGAATAAACAAAAAACAAGATGTGGGAAGGAGAATGTTGGCCGAGGAGAGCGCGGAGAATGAGACGTCGGAATGGCAGCTCCGGGAATGCCGAGAGTGGGAGGTATAAAGGGAGGCGCAGGTGCTGGGTGCTGCAACTGGAGTACTCTGCCTACGACCGGCCCACGTGAAAAACCACGGTCTAATGGAAATAACAGCGCGGTAGTTTTTATGTTTCCTTCGCGGAGGGCAATTATGTATCTAAGAACGAGTCAGTTGCAAAAGCATGCACAAGTGAACGCCTAATAGCAGTATCGAGTCACTGGAATATGAACGGAGTGGCACGTCCACCTTGATGTGCTTCAACTCCTGAAAAATACACTCGAGCTCCGTAAGCCAGGTGTATTCTGCATCCCTCGCCAGCCAGGTTTGTTCGGCCAAGTCCTTCGGGTACTACAATACAGAGTTACGCCTACCGCGCATAAAAAACCTGTTGCCTCACCGCACCTCACTCCATCATTTTGCATCACTCGACCAGAACGGCCAGGTCGAGGGGTTGGACAGTACAAAAGCGCGTACATACACCGCCATGATCTATATAGGTCGCATGAAATTGATGATTAAACAAAAGAAGGTGCAAGTGAGGGTCAAGCGAACAAGCCAACAAAGTAAGAGTCATGCAAGAGCCGCTGTATGTACCAACAGGACGATCCAAAAACAGAACTCCACGCGGTCGACCCACCAGCTCCGCAGCCGTAGCAGCAGCAGCAGCAGCAGCAGCCGCAGCAAGTACCGAGCGACCAACCGTGCACACTTTTGCAGTGTCCCAGTTGCGACTGCGTTCACCCCCAGAATCGCCATCCGCGAATCTCACGCGTCTCACCCCCCCGCTGCGCGGCGGGCGACCCGCCACCCTGAGGACCCCTCTCAGCGGCTGCGGATTGGCAGGCCGGTCCGCGGGGGTGGGGGGAGGCTGGGGAGATTCGTCGGCTGTATCGCCAGCTGGTTCGCTGGGATCGTGCGGCATGGTAGGTTGTTCTTCGTCAGTAGTTGTCTTCATGGGGGTGGTTGCTGTGCGGGAGGTGCTTCTGGGTGGTGGTGGTGGCAGTGGCGGCAACCGCAGAATTATGGGGGGTTTTGTACTGCCACGTACGGACTCAGGCTGACGGCTCTGGAAGACACTCTACCCCGTTCAAGGCGAACACGCGGGAGTGGCTGAGCTCCTACGACACAGAACGGCTTTCACCGGGAAGCGCTTGGAAAGACCGGTGCTGCGCTTTGTTCGGGGCCCGAGGACTCGGTCCGTGCTGAGTATTCCTGCGTGGAGTCGCTGCGTCTCCATCTCCCCGCTGATGCTGGCGTGATCCGCCGGCCCCCAAGCACTGACGAAATCTACACGTACTCGCTATGAACAGATTCACTACCCGCACCGCTCCACTTGGCTATCCCGCCGTCCGAGCCGCACATCTGGCCGAGGCCCCGCTAACAAATACCGTGAGCAGTGGAGAAGATCCGGAACTCTCTTTTCTGTTTATCCTCACGATGGGTTTCTTCATCCTATGTATCGGTAATATAATACTTCCATAGGACATATAAGCCCCGTGCTATACGTAGAAAACCAACGGACTGCATTGCAATAGCGTTGAGATACGTTTGCCCGCGTCGCAAGGGCATTGGGGGCAACGAAATGGCAGATCAAGGCGCTAAAATTGCTGCCGAGGAGCCCGAAGGCCGTGGGATTGAGTGGCGTCGGTGCTCCGATGACGGCGGGCGATGTTGCTGCGAAGGTGCGCTTGGGCATGCAAATATACATACATTCCTGGTTTCCCCAACCACCCCGCTTTCTCCTTACTTGCACTGCTTCCACCAGCCGCCGTACCACGTGGGCGTGCGAATATGCGTGAGCTGGGAAATTTCTAGTCATTCCGTTTCCTCATTGGTTGGTAGAGCCGAGCGCAGTCAAGGGTGGTTCTCGACTTCCGCCAATAGAATACGAGGGAGCAGTACTATTCCATGCAGGTCTTACCTGACATTATCTATGATTTTTTTTATTTTTTTTTGTTTATTCATTACTCGCATGCGACCTATCAGATCATGGCGAGGTTATGTACAGTCCGTTTCCTGTCTGCTGTCCGCGCAGTGGCGGCACGCTGCAAGCTCCCCTCTGCCCTCCGCCCAGGCCTGTCCCAAGAAGACGTGGTTCGCACCAAGGAGATTACAAAAGAAAGAAGAACAAGCGTGAAGGACAAAGGAAAGAACGAAGGAAAGAACACCGCCCAGCGCCTAAACCGGTCCTGCGGACGCCATGAAGTCGGGCGTGGGCAGGAACAGTGGAGTCCCCCTGACATTATCTATGAGAAGCAGTGCAACGTAGTCCCGGCATGCGGCCAACGGGCTCTCCCGGAGCTGGACTGGACGGTGTCGTAGAACGGGATGCGGTAACTATGTGTTGGATAGAATAGAGATCGATAATTCAATACAGATACATCGTCGTGAGCAACAGGTTCCCTATATACACTTTCTCCGCCGGACATCCTTTGTCCGCCAGACGTCCTTTGTCCACCAGTGCCTCTCTTTGTCTCGCTGACACTACTTTCCTCCACAACTAAAGCGCACCGGACGTCTAGATCTGACACTTCCCCTCGTACGGAAATTGCAAAGGAAAGCAGGAAAAACAGTGAGTATAGCTCAGAACAGTGTGAATAGCAATACATCACAGCGAAGGAAAAACAGTGAATCCCAGTATCCTCGGATGCCTCGTTAAAACTCGTAACCGTGTAAAAAACCTCATGGGAAAACCACGGACATAGGAGAAAGAGTGCACCCTCCCAAAACAAGAGAACGGAAAGTGAAAGAAACCTTAATTGGAGCGCTTGAGTCGCTTTCCACCTGCCTCACCAGAAACTTCCCCTGAGACCCTGCGTACAAGCCCTAGCCCCTGGGCGTGCTTCCAACGTGTCTCTGAATGGCGCCTTGGTTATCAGCAAAGATTTTCCTGAGGCTCACTAGTCTGGGAGTCGTGGTGTGAGCACAAACAGTGCGGGCAGTGATCGGTGTTCTTGTAGAGCATCTGGCCGTACAGGGCTCGAGCATATAAAGATCGGATCCAGATGGCTTCCTTCGCGGCATCGGATGCGCCTATGTACTCCGCTTCGACTGTGGCGAAGGCGACCAGCGGCTGCTTTCGAGCACGCTAGGAGACAGCACCCCCGGCTAGCATGATGACATAGCCGGATGTCGACTTTCGATCATCGAGATCGCCAGCAAAGTCCGAATCAGTGTAGCCGACAGTTGTGTCCTGCTCGGGGTTTTGCCCATCGTACTGGATTGCAAGGTTGGCCGTGTTGCGTAGATACCGTAGGGTGTAGCAACGGCCAGATGCTCGGTAGTGGGAGCAGCATTAAACTTGCTGAGCATGGAAACGGTAAAGGCGAGGTCCGGTCGTGTGCATAGCATAAACCACATCAGGCTTCCAATGATTGACTGATATCGTCGTTTACGGTCTGAGTCAAGTGTCTTTACCGTGCTGGTAGAGTCGGTCGAGTCTGAGTCTGGATTTAGTCTTTGGAGCTTGCTTCCCATAGGCTGTGGGGTCCAGTGGCCATTGCTACTTTCCTCCACAACTAAAGCGCACCGGACGTCTAGATATGCGTGGCGCGGCGGGTGCTCTGGCAGGGCATGCAGTCGCGGGTAGATACATATTAGGGCATTCGAATGCGTTGATACATACAGTAGCAAAAAACGGGGAGTTTTTAGTCCAGCAGCAATGCTAGCTTACTGCTATATCATACTGGCAATACGCGTTTTTGCCCAACTGCTGCCTTACTACTGTCTGTGAATGAATGAAGTATTACAAATCATACGTACTAACTGATCAACGCATATCGAAATTGATACTCAAATTCTTTTAGATCTGCAGCAATGCCGGTGTGATCGTGCACCGATCCCAGGGTCCGATGCGGGCTGGATACCGTATCCATACCGTATCCACTTCCGATACTAGCATTCAAAAAATGGGGTTTTTTTCCCTTTTCTTTTTTAATTTCATTTTCATTCTTCATTTTGTTCTATTTTTTTCAAAAAAAAAAATTCAATTTTTATTATTATTATTTTCAATTTTTCAATTTTTCAATTTTATTTGGGTCTTAGGTTATATTTTCTAGGTCACAGTACAGGCGGGTTTCGAACACGGGTTATATGTTAGAAATCACGATTTTTATACCACTAAGCTAAAAATTCTATTTACAATGGCTAAAAAAAAAGTTTGGCAATCATAACCCGGACAACCAACTTTCCACCCTCCCATTTCCACAGGTACCAATCGCGCAGCGCCGAAACTGTTTCGCGTGGCCTGCCTAGGACATCAATAGTCGTTGCTCTCCAGAAGATGCTCGACGGATTTTTTTCCCAGTGATCTCTGACGTGTGGTAGGGCGGTTTGTCGTTCGGCGTGCCCTGGTATTGGGAGATTAGACCAACGCCAAGCAGCCTTGCTGGGCTAAGGAATGGTGTCGGGTGGGAGTTGGATATCATAGGCGTGATGGCATTTCACTCAGGGGGTCACGCTGGTGTGAACTAGTGGTTTTTGGTAGAGTTTATTGTATTGTGACTCAGCCGACAATATGCAGTTTTCTCAAATCATGAACTCAGAGTGGTGTGCCGAACGCTCACCCATCGCCCAGAAACAAAGGGTTTCAAGCAGCATCTAAATTTTGGGAGGTAGATTGAAAATGCAGCTCGCAGCCGAACAGGCTTTCAGACTGTTAGTAGACGGTGAAAACTTAAGACCGTGCTGATACTCGACCCAGCCCAGTGCAGAACGAATACGGTAGCAATTCCACCCCATTTTTGTTATAGTATTCAGTGTTGTGAGCGGTTTGGCATCCGAGGTGTATTGCTCGAGCATTAACAGGCATTGCGTAATGATTAAAGGGGCATTCGGAATGGTATCTAATACGATTCATGCCTTATGGGTGCCGCATCGTTATAGTATTCAGTTCTTGTAAAATACAAAGTGGAAGTTTCAATACTGCCTTCTAAAGGTATGTGCTTGGGTGCTATAAGGATCCTACTTCAATGCTTGTCAGATTCCAATAATCATTTGATATGTATCTGATGGTCCAAATGCATCAGCTTAGAATGATGTCGTCTTGCGGTATTGCTTTTGATAGGGATTTGGCCGGACACCAGAGTCAAGCTCGATGCGAATCTACGTCCTGATGCTACACGAATACTAGGCTCTGTCGAATGCCGTATTGCTGCTTGATTGACAACACCCTGTTTTTTGCTACTGTAAGTATGTAGTCTGGGTCGTGTTGAAATCGGGTGCTCTAGAGTATTGTTTTTCCCCATAATTTTCTTTTTCTCAGGGGAGAGAGTGACTTCTTGCCGGCCCGGACGGATGGGGAAATGGTTAAAATGTATGTATGTCATCATGCCATGATCTGCTCAATTACATAAGTAGTTAGGTCGGGAAGGGAAGCGGCAAAAGGCTCTGCGCGCACGGGAGCCAGCGCCGCTACGACTTAATTCTGCGCGAGTGTTGGTTTGTGATGCAGTATATACTGCTTTTTTTTTTGTTTATTCATTACTCGCGTGCGACCTATGGAGATCACGGCGAGAATATGTACAGTCCGTTTCCTGTCCGCTATCCGCGCAGTGGCGGCTCGTTGCAAGCACCCCTTTGCCCTCCGCCCAGGCCTGTCCCAAGAAGAAGCACTGCATCGCACCAAGGAGATCACAAAGGGAAAGACAAACCGAGAGAAGCGAGCGAGTACGACAAAGGAAAGGGCGAAGGAAAGAACCGCCTACACCGTCCCTGCGGACGCCATGAAGTCGGGTGTGGGCAGGAACAGCGGAGATTCCCCCCCAGCGCCCGGCTCCTCGGCCCCCGCTCCCTGCTCCTCCATCCACTCCCGCACCTCCAGCTCCGACACCGCGCTCACCGCGTCCTCCTCTGCCTCCGCCGGAACCCTCCTTCCCACATCCGTAGAGGAGAGGAAGTCCAGCACTGCCCGGCTGCACCCCGCATCGGCCAGGAGGTCGCGCGCCTTCTACCTGTCCTTCTACCTCCCGGTCTCCTTCTTAACCTCCGCCCACAGGATTTTCTGCTGCGGCTTCCATTCGGGGCACTCCTTGAGGAGGTGGTCCCGGGTCTGCGTTCGGTACCGGCACCACCGGCACTGTGGGGTGGGTCGCCTCGTCGTCCAGTTCAGTACTGCCCGGTCAGGCAGTGCCCCGTCTGCAGTATATACTGCTGGGCATAGTGCTCTCCTGCATTCTTTCCTCGCCATCTCACCTACAAGTACAGCGGCTAGGCTCGGCGTTGCGAGCCCTTATAACGTGCAGCAAGAGTGAGCGAGCATCCGATCGAAGGGACCTCCGGAATCCTCAAGCCCCGCCGAAACGCCTCCGAAAGTGCGCGGCTACGGGTAGACGCCTGAGCTGTTTCGCAGGCGAAGGCATCGAGCGCAGGACGAGGGCGTTTGTCGCCTAAGACCAACCTCGCTCAGTCTGCGCTTTCCCCGTGATATGGATACCTTTTTTAGGTATGACTGTAGACGGCGATGATGATGGGATCACAGCCCGGATCGCACTGCAGGCGATAATCCGGACCTCCGCCCAACAGAGATGCACGATAAATGGAGGACATATCTGACGAGCCGGAGAGAGTGATTTTAGCTGGGTGTCAGCGACTCCAACCGGAGGGCATTTGTGTCCGCGAGCAAAATGCGGCTTACCGTGCGCCACAAGCACTCCCACATCGCGGCGGCGGTGGCGGAGGCTCGAATGTCGCCACCGTCCGCGTATAGCATCATCAAGCAACTGATCCTAAAGAAGCTGGCGGCGTGGGCTGACCAAAGGTCGAAGTTCATCGTAGGTGTACTTGGGGGAGCTGGGAGGACGGCGTGGTAATGGAGGGCTGGTGGGAAGTTGGATAGATCGCGTCAGTGACCTCCTTGGATGCGACAGCGCTGCTCGTCCCGCTATCGTGGGGAGGGCTGATGTGCTCGTGGCCGCCGTGCCGCACTCTCCTCCCGCCGCTGGCGGGCATCGCCGGGGCTCACCCTGTTCGTGCTGTGTGAGGTCAGCGGCACCGGATCGCGATGATCGTGGGCGGGCTCGGCGCCGGCTTCGTCAAGCGCGCCCGGCCGGATGAACGGCCAGTTCGTGCAGGCGTGCGAGGGCACGCTCAAGCTGGTGTGGATATCGATGGTGGCCGGTGTCGGCGTCGCCGGCCTGTTCGGCAGCCGGTGGGTCGAGGAGCTGGCGCTGGACCGCGCGGTGGCCACGGAGCGGGCCGCGATCGAGAAGGATTGGGAGGAGGCCGATCAGCGGGGCGAGCGGATGCGTGTAGATCTGTTTGACGAACGAGGCGGTTTCTGAGCCAATTCGAACTCTGGGAATACACCAGCGTGACCGACCGGCTGCGGTCGCTGTGATTTTCCGTCCGGCAGATCGTGTGGCCGGTAACGTAGGAGCGGGCACCGCACGCAGCGCGATGGATGTGTGTCGTCTCCGCTGGCTGCCGCCTCCACGGGCGATGGCGAAGCCGGGCTCGTATCGGATCAGGCGGCAGCGCGTCGGGCTTGGCGGCACGGACTATCACTCGCAGAGCCCCCACGGTTGCCGGGAGAAACCTTGGCCCGCCCGCCGCTCGCACGACCGAAGCCGTCCCGTGCCAGAACCGGCGGGGCAGGGCAGGGCCGCCGAAACGAGACGTGTTTCCGGGAGAAGTGGCCGACTCCTCCCCACCGACAGATCTCAGGGCACGATCGGGCGTCGACATGACTTGTTCAGGAAACATTGCCAAGCTCCACCGTTTGTGTGTGGGGAGACACGCGGCCGGACGGTGTGCGTGGAGGCGAGCAGAGTCTTCTGCGGCTCGCGGGGTGGGTTGCAGGTGAGCAGAAGGCGTGTCTTCCCCGCAGGGCGTAGGTGGTGTGTGGCGTCTCTCGCCGTCACTCGGCCGAACCGGGAATGGGTGGTGGATGGATCTGCGATCGCGGCGCCGTGCGGCATGTCAGCACTGCGGAACTGGAGCTGGCGATGCTCGAGCCGCTGTGGCTGCCACTGCCACCGGTGGCATCTGGGCCTGCGCGGCGGAGCGACGGTCAGGGACGGATATTCGCATATTGTATAGATATGCATGCTTACTCTCGCGCTGCCGGCAGGGTCTGGGTGGCCCCCCATCCCCCGCATCCACGGAGGGTGGAGATAAGGCGCTCCGCGGACGGTGCGGGCGGGTGGCAAAGGGCGTGTTCCCGCCGCAGCCCTCGGTTTGCGAGGTGGTGATGATGGTGATGAGGATAGGGATGCAAATCGACGCGCCCTTGTTTGCGTGCCACGCAGGGCAGGAAGGCGTGTGGCGCGTGGCGCGTGGCGCGTGGCGTGAGGCGTGTAGCATGAGGCGTGAGGCGTGTAGCATGAGGCGTGTCCGAACGAGCAGGGCGGGGGCCTACGGTGGGGCCGCGGCGGAGTCCGTGGAGAAGCGCAGCGGGGGGGCGGGGGGGAGAGCGATGGCTGGATCAGCTTTTCTCGCCGATCGGCGGCGGCGGAGCGCTCTCGACCAGCCACCCAGCCAGTCAGCTCGCGCGCCATCCTCCAGCCAGCGGCGCCATGCGATCGCATCGATACGCCCTCCTCCTCCGCCGTCCGCCCATAGATAGCCGCAGCCAGGCGCGGGATTTATTCCCCCCATCCACGGGCTCGGTTTCAGCTTGGGGGTGGCGAGTCGGGGCGCGGAGACGAGGGGAAGGGCCAGCAAGACCCTGTCGTCCGGGGAGGCCAAGATCCATCCATCCATCCATCCATCCATCCGCCGTGCTGTTCTGTGGGGAGGACAGCAGGGCCCTGGCGCGGAGTTGCGCATGCGGGTGCGTGCATACGTCGTGCGTGTCTGGGGAGAAACCCCCTTTCGGCGGACGTCTATCTGGACACTGGACCGTCCGCGGCCGCTTTCGCACGGAGGGCCGGATGGCGGAGGGAAAGCGAAGGAAGGTTCCGCCCGCCGTCCGGGGCGTGCTGTGCTCCACCAGACCAGGCCAGTGATTCCCGGTGAATCGATCCTCACTCCCCCACACACCCTCTCTCTCTCTCTCCTGCTCCCCCCACCAACCCGCAAACCGACCGTCCGACCAGCCAACCAGCTCTTCCCGTCGCTACCCTTACCTACCGTTTGCTTTTGCAACCGCGCACAGCAGAGGCCGAGACAACAGGGTGGCTGAGCCCTCGTTTTTTATGCCATGGGGAATTTTTTCTTCTTCACCCTTCGGAACCGCAGCACGGTTGGTCGCCGTATCCACGGCGCATGTCATACATATCACACTCGCCAATGCACGGCTGCTCCGTGCGGAGATGGAGCTATCTGTCGACGTCGGCGCCGCCCTCGCCCCGTCTCGCTGGTGCGCGGTCGGCGGCTTCAAAACACCAGTCCGTCAGCAGCGCCGCCCAGCTCGTAGGTACTCGGGTATGTATCTACACACACACCGGACCCGTGTACTCACTCCCGATGGTCTTGGCACTCACGATGTCCATAGCACACTGCGAGATACCAACGCTCTCTCCGGCCCGCCAGCCGGGCGTGGTCTCCCCCAACGGCCGAAGATCCGTTTCCGGTCGATATCGTGGACGGAACACGTCTGCTGAAGTCTGCCGAAGTGCGTGACTACATATCCAGAACAACCCGTGGACATCCGTCCCGGGTTTTTATCGTGCGACCAGTAGTTTTTTTTGTTTTTTTTGTATAGCTTTTTGAGGGTTTATCGTGGCTTGGATGGGTACGGTACGTGCGTATCTATCTACTTGCTTGGTTGCCGGAGCACCCCTGCGTCTCTAACTCTGCATGTGTAGAGTGTCTATCGAGAGTGCTCACGCGGGGAACCAGGTATCACACACAACCCGTGCTCTCGCAAGGCCGAACCACGGACCACAAATCGCAGCGTCGCCCGGACAGACAGATAGCAGACATGTCTGCTGCGGTTGGGCGCGCGGATGTGACGGTGACTGGTCCGACGGGGGACCAGTCGATTCGCGTTTTCGAAAACCGGCACCTGGGACGGACCATCGGCCTGGCTTGTGTGGGGGGAGCGAAGGCTACGCTAAGCTAGCCAAGGGGCAGGACGATAGTCTATGTACGTACTTATGTACGTACATATCTATGCGCAATCCTGCAGCTGTTGTTTGGCGGGCGATGGGCGCGTTATGTAAGGATATTTCCCCGGAGACTTCCTACGGGGTCGCACGGGAAGGGAAGGAATGTTCGAGGGCGCCCGAGACAGCGAGAGTGCAGAAGATAAGGGTGCAGCTCGCCAATCACAGTCCGTGGAACGGCGAGATAAAGGCGGCCGTAGCCCTGGATGGGCGCTGACGGTATCGCGGCGCGGACGAACCCCGGCGCCCACATCTCGCGGCCGACGTCGCTGGGCCCCCAGGCACTGCCGGACGCACGTGCCGGCCTTCCGCTTTGACGACAACACGTGCGCAGCCGCCGCTCGGCCTCCCTCGTCGTCTCCCTCGTCGTCTCCCTGGCCGTCTCCGCTCTCCGTGTCGGCGCTGTCCGGTCTCCAGCCACACTGCGCGGTCGGTCTGGCACCGTGATCTGGCTAGTGGAGCCGGTTACGTGATGCTTTCCAGGCCCAACGTCGGCGACTCCGAGGACAGCGGTTTGCGGCTGGCCGGAAAAAGGGAGGACGCTGGCAGACACCAGAGGGCAGCGAACTCGTTCCGCTCGTTCGTATTGAGAACGCAGAGCTCGCTGCACCGCCCCGCCCCGCCCCGCCCCGCCCCGCCCGGCGCATGTGCGGGGAACGACGAAAGGAAGGAACACAGTCGCCGCGCGCCCGAGTCACCGCCCGGCCCCTCTGCTCGCGTGCGGATAACCTTTTCGAGGGCGCAGATGGCTGGCCGGACGGACCGGCCGACCGCCGGCCAGGCAGGGCAGGCACGCGCGAGATGGCAGATGTTACGTATCAGGAAACCGGCTGCAGATATCCCACGCGATTTTTCCGGAATGCGTGGGATGCCGCCGCCAGCCCTCTCGATTCGAGCGAAAAGCGTGGGGTACAGCAACACGGAGGATGTCTCGATATCTATCCTGACGCTGGTTGCTAAGGGTGGTGATCAAATCAATCGGGGCCTCTCGACGGCGGACGAGATGTGTAGATACGGCGGCGTGCAAAAACGCGCACGTCTGGACACGGAAAGATGTAGGTAGTGCTGGAGGCAGAGGTGCCTGGTGGATCGATCGTCTCAGCAGCAATAATATCGGGAACGACGTTCGGTATCGCCATGCGCTTGTTTTCGTCTCATTCGTCGAAGGAAAAAAAAAAAAAGAAGAAGCCGCAGCAGCAGCAGCAGCAGCAGCAGAAGGGCTCGTTGCGGACGGCAGATCGTCCGCCTACCCTCGCATCCGTCTCCCGAGCGTCCGGGCTGGCTCGTGCGGCTGCCCGTATCGCATCGTCTTGTCGTTTTTACTCGAGCTGGGCGATTATTCGGAACTGCTGATTGCATGTACCGGAAATGAGCATCGTAATGTAGCGTTATCGATGATCCGTGGCCTCCGTCCATCAGTCACGAGCCCCCGCGATCACCGTCAGGCCCGCTCTCGTGTCCGGTGCGGCAACCGCAGACAGTGGTCCCCCCAGCACCGCATTCCGCAGGAAACATCAGCAGAGTCCCATCCCATCCCATACTGGCCACCAGCCCCACCAACACCAATGCCTACTAGCACCACCATCACCACCCCACCACCCACCACCACCACCACCACCACCACCACCGCGCCTACCGTCCACAGCTACATAGTCACCCCGGCTCTGGACACGTCGTCGTCATCGTCGCCGCCGTCGTCGTCGTCATCGTCGTCGGCCCCATTGATCGGGCCGATAGGCTGATTCGAGAGCTGCTGCATGCGCGACATCATCCGTTCACCTGGTCGACAGGCCCCACTCATCGCCCATCACCTCGATTGACCGTAGCGGAAACCCCCTTCCCCCAATATAAGAGCCCAGTTTGTTTGGCAATGAGCTGAGGGACGCGGGCGTCAAGTGCGGATCCGCTAATGACAATCTTTAGGGGGAGCCTGCAAGGAATCACGCCCAGCGGTGATGCGAGGTGATGCGAGGTGAGGCTTATCGCGATTGCACGCCCTCACTGTTCCGGATCCCCCCACCCCACTGCGCATTTCCTGCAATCCCACGCTTTCTGTCTGTTCCCTCGTCCTCTCGCCCTCTCCCTTGGACTGTTGCCGCAGTTGCTCTGCCGACGCACACATCACGGCACAACCCAACTCAACTCCTCCCCGCATCCCTCGCAGCTGCCCTGCGGAATTCTCACCTCTAACTACCGCCCTCTGCTGCTATACACGCCCGGTACCGGCACCACCACCACCACCACGACCGCCACCGCCAGCAGCATCGTTGCCAAAATCACCGCCACTGCAACCACCGCGACCTGCATCACCGGTTCCGGGTCCGCACCACCGACCGAGCCAACTGAGACCGGTTCGATTCGTCATTCGTGTCCAAGTGAAGTCTGGTGTCGGCCCGCCAACGGCTTTTACATAGGGAGAAAAAGATATATATATCTGCCTGCTGTGGGCTGGAACTCAAAGTGGGATCTGGACGGTGAGGTCACTGTGTCCGCAGTGCCCGACAAGGACCGGCCCAGGGTCTAACAACAACGAGTGCCTGGCCTTGGGGTGCCTGCGACGATGCACACAAGCTAATGGATCGCAGGCATTGGCATCCGGGAGCGGAGAAATCCCGCCCTCCGCCCCACCCATCCCGTCTGGCTGGCTGGCTGTAGGGTGCACTTGCCTACATACCCTGGCTTACCTTGTCTGGCCGGGCGTCGGGTTGTTACCACTGTGGATATTACTGTTTTATTTCGATATCGATAGGTACGACTGACCATGCGTGATACCGCCAAACTGCAAACCACCTCCCACCATTACTACTACTATCGGGTGGTAGAGATCTCCATCCTCTCTCCCTCTCTCTCCCTCTCCCTCTCTCTCTCTCTTTCGCTCTCGCTGACAAACCTCCTCCTCCTCCCCCCCCCTTCCTTCTCCCTTTCCCCCTACCTCCCTCTCCCTTTCCCTCCCGCTCCAATGCCATTGCGTGCGATTGCTATCCGGATATCGTGAAACAAACATCCCGTTCGTGCCGATAGCCTGCTTATCGGCCCTTCCCTCGTCCTCGCGATCACCATTCCCTGAACACACGATACCTATCTCTGCCCCCACCATCCACCATCCACCATCCACCGTCCACCATCCACCGCCTCCAGCCTCCACTTCCACCTCCACATTTCCACCGTTCCCACCTCACCCCTTCACCGTCCTCCCCACGTCCCTCCGTCCCTTATCCCTTCGGCTCCGTCTTCTGGAACCTTTGTGCTGTTCCCTGCCGGATTCGCCGCGAGCATTGCAGGTGTATCTGTGTTTATCTGTACTTACAACAGAACAGCCGTTCACGGCGCTGCCGTCTCGTGTGGTTGGATTGACGTTATACCCCGCGTTGTTCGGCCAGGCCAACCGGCGTATCGTCGTTGCCCTTGTCCCCCCCCGGTTCACGATAGTTTATCTGTCTCGTGATTGCGGATCACTGACCTCCGGCGATGAACTCCGCGAACACGCCCACCACCGAGTCCGTTACAAAGTACTCGTCTCCCTCTACATCCTCGATTTCCTCGGCAGTCTCGGCAACATCTTCGGCCACGACCACCACCACCACCACCACCACCGCCACCACATTATCGACGCTGGTAACAGCGGCCCCAGCCCCCGCCCCAACCCCGTCGTCGTCGTTGTCGAACCCTAAAAATGCCCCAGCCGCCGCCGCCGCCGCCGCAACGTCCCCCACTGGCAGCGCTGCCTCGTCCGGCCCGGTTACAACGGTTGCCGCTCGGATAACGAGTCCGCAGAAATCGGGATTAGCGACGCCGGCATCGACAACAGCACACTCGCGGTCGAACTCGATCTCTACTACCACCTCCACCGCGACGAAAGCTGCGCACGCGACAGAAGCGTCGACCAATGGCACGAACACCCCCACGAGTGCATCCCCCGCAGTCGGCACGGGGCAACCCTACCCCAAGGGCCGCAAGGAGCGACCGTGCGATGCATGTCGACGACGGAAATCGCGCTGCGTCATGAACGACGGCGCGGACAAGTGCGTGCTCTGCCAGTTTCACAGTCAAGAATGCACTTTCGTGCAAAGTCCGCAGCCACGAAAACGGCGATTGGTGCGCGAGGCACCGCCGCCCGGCGAGGAGAGCGGATCGAATGGCAACGGCAAGAAGCGGTATGTGCGCGTGTGCCTTTTTTTTTCTTCTTCTTTCATTTCATTTTCATCCTGTTTTTTTGCGTTTTTATTTTTTTTTTTTTTATTTTTTAATTAAATTTTAAACCTTTTTTTTTTAACCCCCCCCCCCCCCCCCCCGGCCCATAAATCTCGAGTCGCACAAATAGTGACCCCCCCCCACTCTCTCCCAATGTGCGGTTGATAACTTTTATTTTAGAAGAAGCCGAAACACATCCCCAACGTCTCCGCGACGGCCGAAACCAATCCGCGATGCACCGCCCATCACCGATTATTCTGCGCATCCCAACAATCCTCTCTACAACACCCTCGGCCTGCAAGGCGATCGCCATTCGCACCTAATTGGCCCGACGGCGGAATACGAGCAGTGCTTGATCGACCTGTGTCCGATCGACGCCAAAGACGAATACGCCCTCTCGACTCTCACGAGGATCACTTCATTCCGCCGGGTGTGCGCCGAGACGACGTTCACGCTGTACCCCGACGAGCCGACGCCGAATCACTCGGAGATCTACGAGGACCTGGACAAGATTGAGAGGGTTGTATCTCCCTACGGCGACAAGCTGCTGAACTTGTACTTCCGCATCGTGCATCCCAGCTTTCCCATCCTCCACAAGCGTGTGTTCCTCGAAAAGTATGCGCGCACCCACCGCGAGATCTCGCCGCCGCTCCTCGCCGCCGTCTACATCCTCGCCCTGCATTGGTGGAGCTACGACCGCGAACTCGCCCCTCTGCCAAAACCGGACGTGTCGGCGCTCGAGAAGCTGGCGACGAAAACGATGGCCGACGTGATCAATCGACCCAAGCTGTCGACGGTGCAAGCGGGCTTACTGCTGTTGCAGCGGAACGAAGAGGTGAAGGGCTCGGCTTGGCCCTTCACCGCGCAGCTGGTCGCCATCGGGCAGGAACTCGGGCTGCACCTCAATTGCTCCAGCTGGAAGATTCCCCGGTGGGAGAAGGGACTACGGAAACGGCTGGCGTGGGGTTTGTTCATGCAGGACAAGTGGGGTGCGCTGGCGTACGGCCGGCCGTCGCACATCGCCAATGCGAACTGGGTGGTGCGGCCGGTCGAGCCCGAAGACTTTCCCGACTCGTGGCCGTCGCCGGACGGGATCAAACAGGAGAAGAAGGACGACGAGGAGGACGGGTCGCAAGAGGTGGAGAAAGGCAGGGTGCTCTTCGAGCAGATGATCCTGCTCTCGGGGCTGATGGCGGAGGTGTTGGAGACGTTCTTCACGGTGGAGGCGCAGATGGGATTCGCGGCTCGGGGAGGCATCCAGAAAGTGCTGGAGCGCGCAAAGCCGATTCAGATACGGCTCAAGGAATGGTTCATAAAGCTGCCCGAGTGCCTGCGGATGGACGCCACTACGAGAAACAGGCGACTATCCTCCACTGGTACTGTCTCCTTTTCTTTGGGTGATAATTCGAGAGATGCCTCCTAATTTGGTGCCCCTTACGACAGGCTCCTTGCATCTCGCCTACTTTGCTACCGAGATCACGTTGCACCGGCAGATCTTGCGCACGCTCAGCGTGTCGACGCAGCTCGATCCGTACCTGCTGCACATCTGCCGGTCCGCCGCGAAAACCCGCCTGATATCGGCCATGGACTTTGTGAACCGCCTCAAACCGGAGCACCTGCAGTCATTCTGGTACTTTTCGTCCAAGGTCAACTTTGCCCTCATTGGCACGTTCGGCTCACTGTTGTGGGCCACGTCGCCGTCGATACAGGAGGCAGACTTCTACAAGGCGCGCCTTTCGGAATACCGCTGGACGCTGCGCGTTTCCAGCCGCGGTGCCGATTTCATGGAGTTCGCCGTTGGCGTGCTGGACGCCAGCGCCGGGTATCTGCAGCAGGAGCAGTGGAAGAAACGTGGGCCCCTGGTCAACACCGTCCAGGGATACCAGAGCACCGTCGGTAGCACTGAGAATTTCGGTCTCGGCATGGGGGTTGGCAATAACGTCATGGACCTATCGCAGCCACCACCGCAACCACCACCGGGCTGGCGCAGCAGCGGCACCACGGAAGTGGCGCAGCACCCACGCGGCCAGCTATCGCCCGTCACCAATGACGGCGGAAGCGAGGGCGGGGATGACGACGAGGAAGACGTCGACGAGGAGGGCGACGATAGCGAGGAGGACTACGACGATATGATGGACGAGGAGGGGTATTCGGACGATCACTCGGCGAGCGCCGGGCGGGGCGGGCACGGTGCGGGCAGATATCGTGCGGCCGAGGAAACGACCAAGGGGTTCGCTGCGTATCAGGCCGCCACGGCAGCAGCGGCTGCAACCACCGCCGCCACAACTGTCAGCTCGGCTAGCTCGACGGGTTCCAGAGCCAGCTCCTCCACGGGCAGAATGGATTTTTTCATGATTCCGAACACGGGATTCGGGAGTGGCGAGTAGTGCGCGTGCGAGGGATGCGATGTGAATCGGCGTAGCTCCGCCCCCTTCCCCACACCATCACGCGTTGAATACCACGATCGAGTTAGCGAGTTAGCGAGTAGCGAGCAGCGAGTACTTAGCGAGTTTGTTGATTTTTTTTATATTGATTTTTTCTCGAATTTTTCCTCTTGTGAATGAAATGGGACGCAACGCGGGGGTTGCGGTTCCTTTATCATCTCTATTGTTGGAGGGGGTGGCGTCGCTTCACGGCGCAAGTATTGCATATGATTTCCTTTTTCTGGTTCTACCAAGGTGTCCTAGCTTACATAGCCGAACCAAGATCTTTTCTTTCTTTTCTCTTCCCGTCTTTTTTTTTTCTGCCGGAGGGAACGTTGCGGGCGTTGGATCGGGGTTGCTGTTGCATGCTTATCTACGATCTGGCGGGGTGGGACGGGACCAGACTGGTCTGGACGGGTGGGGATGGCAATTGGATTATTTTTTTTGGTTTCTGACGATGGGGCTTTTTCACGGGAGGTTGGTGCTTACATACATACTTCATACATACATATTCGATGAGGCTCACCGATACGCACAAGCCCGCACAGAGTTTGTAGAAAGTATGTAGGGGGAAAAAAGAAAGAAATCCCACCCGGCCGCCCACGTTCGGACTGGGTTGGATGGTGGATGGTGTACATATGTAGCCCGAGAAAGCCGGGCCGCGGCCGCCGAACGTGGCCCGAGGACGCGACAGAGTTGGCCCGCCGGAGACGTCATGGAGGTACATAGCTAGGGCGATCATGTCGGCGGGCACCGAGAAAGCTGCTCTGCTCTGGGCTCGCTGGATGGAGTATGTAGGTATGCAGACGCCCACGCGGACTTGCACGTCTTCCAATATCAACACTCCCCCCCGCCCCCCCCCCCCACCTCCCGCAGCCAGCCGTTGGGGAAGGTGGGGCTATGCGCTGCGCGCATGCACTGTGGCTGGATTGGCTAGACGGCCAGTTGGTTGAATCCAGACCCGTCCAGTACATACGGTATGTACGTAGGTAGCTATTAGTAAAAGAGCACGTGTGCCAGTGAGAATATGTAGACACATACTGTACGGTACTCCCCTGTACATATACGAGTCGTACATCTGACGGGCCTAGGCTCGTCCTATGTACCCACCCACGATTTGTTCCACCTACGCAACCAGGAGGGGGGAGCCAAAAAAAAAAAAAAAAAAAAAAAAAAAAAGAAGGAAGGAAGGACCCAAAATCTCGGTGGGGCGTCTCCAGCTTTTCTGGTGTGTGGGGAACGAGAGAGGGCGCAGTGGATCGGTACCGAGATGGCGGGTTCGGGTGGCCGGTACAGTTCACGCTCCATCACTCGAGGCCCTGCCCTCACATGTGCGCCAAGACGGGAATTGGACTCGTGTATAAGTACTCTGTGCGATTAATGAATAAACAAAAAAAAAAAAAAAAAAAAAAAAATCACGTGTGCCAAGCAGGTGGACGCCACTTCCCGGGGGCTTGCGAGAGATATGTAAGTATGTAGCTCCACTACTGCTGTTTCGGCATACCCTCTTTCCGCCGCGCAATCCAGGTACCCTCGTCCAGAACACGTATCTGCATGCGCATCTCTATCTACGTTCACACGTAGGCGTGTATGTGCGGATACAAACTGCATGTATGAATGGCCTTAGGTACACGCTCTACCGGTACGCGAAAGTGCAGCGGAATATTCCTCGCGCTCTGTATTGCTGCGGACTGGTACATACGTACATACTTAGGTCCCACTGGACGACAGTCCTCCGGTGCGAATCGCAGGCCCCCTACTCCGCGAGCTTGACGTGGACTCCTCTTCCGGACGCCATGGTGATCTTGCAGTCGTACTTGACGTCCAGGCCCTCGAACGCCGGGTCCTCTTCGAGGACGGCGTACGTCTGCAGCAGTCTCGTGAGGAAGTACGATGCATGGGTCAATGCTAGTTGTTCTGGAAGAGTTCCGTCAGCTGTGTGCCCCCGGGCGTAAGGAAGGAGGGCGCGGCCCACTTACGGCCCAAACACGTCCGAGGACCGCCGTTGAACGGAACGTAGGCCCATCCAATCTTGCGCAGCCGCTCTTCCCCCCACCGCTCGGGGCGGAACTCGTCCGCGTCCGCGCCGTACAGGTCCTTGCGGCGCTGCAGCGCGAAGCTGGAGAAGATCACTTTCTCGCCCGGCATGATCGAGATCGGACTGTTGCCGCCGGCGCCGCCGCCGTACGGCAGCGTGGTCGGGATCCGGGCACAGCGTGTGTTGGCGTGCAGCGGGGGATAGCATCGCAGCGCTGCGCCTGCGTGTCAGATGACGGATGTTACGATGGAAGGGGGGGCCGTCCTACTTTCGTTCAGGACCCACTTGAGGTACGTGATGTTCCTCAGCTCCTCCTGGGTCGGGATCTTTGCGAATGCGCCGAGTCCAACGGTCGTCTCGATCGCCGCGCGCAGCTTCCGGAGCACGTCGGGGTGGCGCGCGAGACACAGCGTGGCCCAGGATAGCAGCATGGATGTGGTGTCGCGACCGGCGAGCAGGACGCTGAGAACCTGGTCCTGGAGCACCTGTGGCTCCTGCGTGGACTCGGCCAGGGCGTCCAGGAACACGTACCGCTTCTGCCCCTCCTCCTTCTTCTTTTCGGCGCGGACCCGGAGCGAGGTCGCCACGTAGCCGCGGATCATGCTGCGGGCAGCCGCGCATGCGGCCTTGAACGGCTTGGGGTTGTAGATCCAGTAGAGATTGCTGAGCACCCAGCGCGTCGCGATGGTAGCCTGCGCCACGTCGAAAGCGTCGGAGAAAGACTGCGGCGCGAAGCCGTCGTCGCCGCCGTCGACGAGCGCGCCCACGGGACTGCCGACGAGGAAGTCCGACGCCGAGTCCATCGTCAGTTTCTTGTACAGGTCTTGGATCTCGACGCAGCGGTCCTCGCCGACGTCGGCCTCGAGCTTGCGGCGCATCTGGTCGAAGAAGAGCTCGAGCCTGTCGAGGTCCGCCACCTGCGCCTTGTCGAAGTTGGGCCGCAGCAGGCCACGGCTGCTCTTCCAGTCCGCGCCGTCCTGCGCGAAGATCCCCTTCGTGCCGACGAGCTGGTGCATGGCGTCGCGGTCCGTCGCCAACTTGTAATCTGGTGGCGGCGGCGCAATTCAGCACGCCGCTCTCTCCCCCACCCAGCCGTCGAACGACCGAACGAATACGTACCATCGAACTGCGTGGCCAGCACGGCCTGGACGTTGCGCGGATCGCGTGTGATGAACGTCCGGGTCCCGAACAGCGTGTAGCCCCAGGTATCGCCGAGCTCGTCGAAGGCCTGCACCATGCGCGGGGGCAGCCCCTGGGCCAGCGCCGCTCTGACCGTTCGGAGCTGGCCACGGAGGCCGAACGAGTAGAAGGGCTCCGGGCGCATCGGCGGGTCCTGGCATTTGCGGCCGTTGACGAAGCGGATCTAGAGGACAAAAATAAATGTCAATTCGGCTTCGATTATCCGTAGTCTTTTCCGACTCAGCCGGAATCGGCCAAACTCACACGCTTACTCTCGCCCACCACGAAGCGCACCACAAACAGCGCCAGGAGGAATGTGACTGCCGCTGGAATGACGAGGCTGCGGTTATGCGTCTCCGCCGTCGCCGGGCGGATGGTTGGTTCGCCCATGGTCTGTCTGTCTGTCTGTCTGTCTGTCTTGTCGACCGTCGATTGCGAGATACTCCTGTCGGGTTTCGGCGCCGTCGGAGGGAGCGCGAGCGAAGAGGAAGAAGGGCGTTATGTATCGATGACCTTAACCGCCAAGTGGCCTCAGCTGTTCGCGAGCAACCCCCCATATCTAGCAGGCTCATCTCACTTGCATCCTTGGAAAAAAACCAACAAAAAAAAACCAAGCAGTCATAGATAGCAGCCGAACCAAAGAGTATGATATATAGTCCTCTTGGTGCTCTTGTTGCGGATTCTGGCGTCTTGCGATTAATTAATAACTGGTTTTGCCGCATCTGATAACCCGTGCGCGTCTGCTGCAGTGCCGCCTTGCACAGCGCATACATAATCTCTCCTATATATCTATACGATTCTCGAACGTCTGCTCGCTTGTCGTTTTTTTTTCTCTCGGCAGAGTACTTGCTTACTCTATGAGGGGCTATTAGTCAGCTTAGCGAACGCAGACTGACAGTGCTTGGGCAAAGGCTCAACCAATACGGTGGACACATGTCCACCCCGACCCAACAAACCAGCCGGCAGTAATAAAGGTAGGACACTGACGGTGGCACCCATCGCGTGCGTGCAGAAACCGTCTTGACTATGTACTCTGCAGAAAACCGGCGTTGCTTTTCGGCGCCTGTACGGGTGCATACAGTACTGCAAAAAACGGGGGCCGGTAATGAGGCTGCCATTCAAGGGTGACAGTAGATAGCATGACCATTGTGAAAAGAACCGCGTAATCCGAAGATTTTAATCTCTTGAACGCGTACTTAGTCCGGGGATGTCTAGTGTGATACTGCATTCGCTCGAGTTGCCTATACAATTGCGGTATTCGCGTGGCATTCTTGATGATGACCGTACTTTCCTTACGTTTACTGTATTGGTGTAGCATGCTCAACAATACTTCAGCGGCACTGAAATACAAGACGCAGTAGTCTTAAAGAATGCTAGTATCAAATGAGATTTCATGATCATCTGAACCGCGGAAATATTACAGAGACTGTACTGGTACCATTGTGGCACGGTGGTTCGAAAGTGCTGGTGTGGAGGAATGTGCTTTGTACACTACATTCGAGCCAAAGAAAGTCCGCAGTATACTTACCACCAAACGGCTCTGGACTCTGGTACAACGCGGAGGTTCAAACGCTCGAGCTCACAGATATATAGCCAGCGCCCCCAAACACATATCTCTTACGCACGGGACCGAACATGAAGGCATTTTATGGTGACTGACTAATCTGCTGGTCCTGCGCCTGAGACGAGAGGCGGAAAATTGCAAAAGCACTCGTTATATTTGCCCAACATCTATGGATGCAATCCTGATGACAGGGCAAAAGAATTTAGATGTGGTATGTATGAACTGCGAATGCTTTAGCCTCTTATCGCAGCTTCGAGTTTCGACGGGAAACTTGCATGGCGGGGTACATGAGTAAGAGAAGACCCATCAGACTGTTGGAAGAGCTACTGGTTGCTGTAGGATTAATACCAACAGCTTATGAGCCCGAAGACTTATCATATTCATCTTAATCGCAAGCAATTCCTTGTAACGGAAAATTCAGGCGGGGTGGCGAGCAGTCGGGCTAGTGTGTGAGCGGGCGGCGCGGGCGAGACGCGAGAAGAACGAGACAGGGCAAGGACAAGGACAAGGACCAGGACACGGCGACGGCGTAAACAAGTTGTCGCGTACCGATCCACGACGGGCAACGACCCTCATCATATGTGTACAGGAACAGGGGTCTCAACAGTCCGGCCGGGCCAGTCCTGGCCTCGGCCTGGTCTGGTCTGCGAGACACAGTCCACGTTAGTCCACGGCCCGCGGGCTCACCGGCTTTTTTTGGCGCCGGCCTGGTCTGGACCGGGTCGGCCGGCGGGCCGGGAAAACGAGGGAGATCCCATGATCCACTAGCGTCTTTCCATATCTTGGACGGCTAGTGGGTTTCCAGGTTTTCGACGGCAACTAAACCATTACTGGAAGCTCTCGGCATCCACCACAACAGATATAAAATCGTACATACCCTGCAGAGCACTGAGAACATAAGGCGAACAAGATTACCCAAGAATTCTGTCAATCGGAAAAGAGATGGTGGAGTTGTAAGGGAAATCAGTTCCGCATTTCTTGGGCTGTGGGTGGGTTTTCGGGTTTTGGGCTACACCTAACCTGTTACTGGGAGGTTTCGGCCACCAACACAACAACAGACAGAAAATCGAACATGCGCGGAAGAGCACCGGGGAGATAAAGAAAACAGGATTATTTTTTAAAAAAAATTGTTTATTGGAGAAGAGATGGTGGAGCTTGCCATGTGTGACAATATTTATTTTTTTAACCACTGGCGTTGTCCCGCGGGCACCCGCCGGCCAACCCGGGTCAAGGCAGTCCGGCCGCTGGCCCCATCTAGCCGGACTGGGTCATCAGAAATCCCGGCCCGGACTGGACCGTCCCAAAAGCCCGCGGGCTGCCCGCGGGCCGGCCGGATTATTGAGACCCCTCAAACCCACAGCCCACGCGCGCGAGCAATCACACAAAGATGCGGCGCTGAGGTTCCGTTCGGCTATCCCGTATTCCAGTACTTTCAGCGAAAACACATTCTATCACGCCCGAATTCCCCCGTAGCACCACGACCCTCCGATTTGCTGGCAGAGGTTAGAGAAGTACTGGAAAGATCAATTGGAACGTGAGGGAGAAGGTGGAGCGGGGGGGCGGATTGGGACCAGTGGACCAGTGTAGAGTACATATTTTAAATAGAGATGTTTTTATATCCACGGATTGCTGAGTGAGAATGGTACTACTGAACAGTGGTTGAACTGGAAGCCCCTTTGATAGAGAACTGCCGTAGTAGCACTATTGGAGCGCTCTGGCAATCTTGTAATCTGCTAGAATTGGGGGTATCCGAAAGCAGATGCTGCAATTGCATGCGATAGTCTACGATATTTGCACGGTTGTTGTTGGAATCTCCCTTGTTCAAATGATCGTAATAGTTTCGTAGCACTATCGACAACATATTCCTTCAATTGCGGCCGTTGCAGGAACCGGTTGCCAACAGTGTGCGGCAAGGCCAAAGCTGCTGGAGCGCAACCATTATGCACTGGCATTCAAGTGATTACGACATCTGGCAAAAGCGGTAGCACGATCGTCCCACTACGGAATAATTGAGATTAAAAAAACGGCTTTTATCCCCCATGAACCCCTCCAGCGCCGGAATATCCAGCATCGACCCCTCTATCCACGATGGACCCCACACAAAATTTCATACTGAGGTTGAAGTAGGGTAATTCTTCACACAACAAAAACAGATTTTATTTCTACCTATGCGACTGCCTACATTTAGGCGCATAGTAACCTACACCCTTGCAGATGCTGCAGCGTGACCGGGAATTTATTGGGAACATCCGGCAGACTAAGTCCACCAATGTTTGCATTGTACCCTTTCCTCCGCATGTCGCCCTTCTGTGCTCGCTTTTTAGCAGGCATACCCGGAGGTATTTTGGTCAAGGGCGGCTTGCGAGGTTGAAGCTCGAGTTCGTTTTCTCCACTATATTCTACCTGCAGTGTTCTCCATGGTCCAGTCCGTCCGTCCTGGGCCCTCGGACGAGACTGGACTGCTATCCCCCTACTCCGTCCGTCCACCGTCTGGACTGGGACCGACGGCGGTCGACTGCCAAGACGCCATAGAATGGTGATATTTCCGGAACCCAACGAGATCCGAGTTATCTCATCAACGAGGCCACCATTTCTAGCGGGAGTTTGGCAGAAGCTGCACTAACTGGTTGTGGTCGGGGTGCAAGCCTTCGCCAGAGTAAGATTTAGGGAAATTTTCATTCACCGAGTGCAATTGCGTGACATATTACATAACAATACTACTGCCGTCCGTCGTATAGCGTGGACGAGGACGGACTCCGTCCTCCCCACATCACGGACTGGACGGACTACCTCAGTAGCGTCCTCCATACATCTCGGACTGGGCGGGCTATCCCAGTGCAGTCCGTCCTGAGCTCGGACGAGACTGCCAATATCCCGTCCGGACCGGACTATGGAGAACACTGTCTACCTGGCGCAGCGAGTCCGAGTCCAGCTTGGTCAGCCTGTTGGAGCACTCGAAATCGAACGGTACCATGTCGGCTTTGTAGGTTTCAACCCAATTGCGAAGAGAAAGGGTCTTAGGCATGTATGTCGATTGGAGCTCTTGCCTTAAGGTGATAGATGGTTGTGACCGCATAGCCACATTGTCCTGGTAACGAATGCAGGAGCAAGCAGACGACGTCAAAACCACGAGAAAAATCTGACCATCGGGTATCTGGGTGACATGACTCTTGGTGCTACTGCCTGTAGCCACAAACCTTATTCCGACTGGCAAAGCTCAGTGATTCACGGAGGAAAGCTTGAGCACACGGATTGAAACGCTGGGCTGCGGACAACTGGGTGGCTGCCCGATGACGCAGAAAATGCCTGTGCATCTCCTTATGGCAAATCCCAACACGCATATCAGTGACCGGAAGGCCGCGTTCCTCATTGTATGTGGCATTCGCAGATTCCACGATATTTGAGGTGAGAAAACCGTATCTTGGGTCGGCAAAGAGATAACGAGCCCACATCCGCGCCGAAATAGTCCTCAGATACTCGATAGTTGACGGTTTTTACTTCTCATGTAAGTAAGTACCTAAACTACGTACATAGAGATTTAACTTAAGTAATTTACCTTACCTCAACTGACTATGAAATTTTGTGTGGTGCATCGTGGATAGAGGGGTCCACGCTGGATATTTCGGCGCTGCAGGGGTCCATGGGGGATAAAAGCCGTTAAAAAAAAATCATTTCACTACGTACCGAGAGGTTAGTTGTGGTTTTTTGTGGATGCCTGATCCAAACACAGCCGTCATAGCATGGAATTCCTGCCCGCCCCTCGGATTTACTACATGGGCCGTAGCATTCTCGTAGCGCTACCATAGCGATAATACCCCCTTTTTGGTACTGTATATGTCCTCCCGTCGGCACCTAAAGCAACAAATTCTAAACCGTCTTCACCCCGCTTTGTCCTCTTCCCCTCGTTCCCCGCTTCGCCGGCCTTCTCCCCGGCATCTTCAGCAGTGCATGTTCGAGCGAAAGACACTGCTCCGGTAGGATGCCAAGGAGTTTGGCGACGATACTTGGTAACCATGAGTTCCATATAAGAAAATGGAGGCATGCCCGTTCGTCCGACTCCTTCACGTCGTCGTCTCTTGAGGCACTGCACAACCTATCAGTCCACACTCTGGACGGTGATACGTATCTGCTTCCGTAATCTGTGGTTACGGCGGATACCCACGTGGGTAGGTCGACTGCTGGTGCTTTGTCCGACGGACAAAAGTCGACGTGTATCTGCAGGCCCATCTCGCGCGATTACGACAGGCCGTACTGCTGTGTGCCTACCCCCGGGTATGTGCGGTCGACAGCCGGAATGGTAGGGAAGCGCGGGAAGCGCGGGAAGCGGACGCATACGCACGCCCGCATGCACGTCGCTCGTTCACCGGCATCTTCAGTCGCGGGAGGATTATTTTTTTTTGGTTTATTCATTACTCGCATGCGACCTATCAGATCATGGCGAGATTATGTACAGTCCGTTTCCTGTCCGCTGTCCGCGCAGTGGCGGCACGTTGCAAGCACCCCTTTTGCCCTCCGCCCAGGCCTGTCCCGAGAATATGTGATACGCACCAAGGAAATTACAAAAGGAAAAAAAGAAGGGTAAGTGTGGAGGACAAAGGAAAGAACGAGGGAAAGATCACCGAACACCGACCCGCGCCTAAGCCGTTCCTGCGGGCGCCATGAAGTCGGGCGTGGGCAGGAACAGTGGAGTCCCCCCAGCACCCGCCTCCCCCGCTCCCTGCTCGTCCAGCCACTCCCGCACCTCCAACTCGGAAACCGCGCTGACGGCGTCGTCCTCCTCTGCCAGCACCCGCCTGCCCACATCCGCGGTCGAGAGAAAGTCCAGCACTGCCTGGCTGCACCTCCCATCGGCCAGGAGGTCCCGTACTTCCACCGGCCCTTCCACCTCCCGGTCTCCTTCTTCACCTCCGCCCACAGGGTCTTCTGCTGCGGCTTCCACTCGGGGCACTCCTTGAAGAGGCGGTCCCGGGTCTGGGTTTGGTACCGGCACCACCAAAATTGCGGGGTGGCCCGATTCTTCGTCCAGTTGAGGTACTGCCCGGTCAAGCAGTGCCCCGTCTTGATCTGGTAGAACCGCGAGGCGAGCCTCTTGGTGCTGCCAGCCACCGCGCCATCGGGCTTTTGGCTCTCAGGCATGCGGTACTTCGCTTTGGAGGCCCGGCCTCAAGCCCACTGGCGCGCCTCCACCCACTTCTTCTCCGGGATCTCCCGCTTGAGGTTGGCGAGGGAGCGTGGGAGAGGCATCGCCCGCACTTCCGTTCGGTCCGAGTAGTTCGGCCATTCTACCCCGTGGGTGTCAGGCTCCTCTGCTGCGATCTTTGCCCACTCATCGGCCTTCTCATTGCCGGCGACCCCCTTGTGGGCTGGGCACCACCGGATCTCGATGGTGATGCCCGGTCTGGCCCTGCGCAGGGAAGCGATGTGCTTCCGTGCCTGGAGGGCGTATTGCTGTCCCAGGCCCGGCTCGTCTGATGCCATTCGTGTCATGGCCGCCTGTGCATCGGTGAAGATGGTGACCCGCTCCGGCGTCGTATTTCTTCTCAATGCGTATTCCAGCGCTCGGGAGAGCGCGGCGCATTCAGCGTCATAGGCCTCCTGGTTGCAACCCATATGGGTTTTGATGCCCGCCCAGGCAGCCCCCTTCTTCCAGATCACTGCATAGCCGGCAGCTCCGTCCTCCAATCGCGACCAATCCGTGAGCATGGTGAGTCCCGGCCGGGCTTTCTCTGCTGCCGCCTTTGCTTCCGCTTCCTCCTCCTGCAGCAGCGCCGCGTCGAATGCTTCGGGTTCCTTCAAGAGCACCGTTCTCTGCGTGCTTCCGGCGTAGGCCAGGGCATTCGTAAGTCGCCGGCCAAGTTCTGTTGGCGCCCCCACAGTCGGCCGTGCCTGGTCTCGCTGCGGCAGGCTCAGCAACCGTAGCCCAAACCGTCGCTGCCGGTTTTCCAGCTGTGTCGCAGCTGCTCGGAGGCCAGACTCCATCGAAAGAGCCCCCAGGTTGCTTGTCCGGAAGCACCCCGTGATCGCCCGAGGCCTCCTGGTTGGCTAGCAGTTGCAGCTCCTCTGCCCAGCCTTTGGTGGCCAGCAATCTTTCCGACCTTCCACCATGGGGGTTACTTCGTACTGCTCTTCCACGCTGTGGGCCACAAAGCACTCCCGAGAGCTATCCTCTGCACTCCCGAATCTGTAAATTAACTGCGGTACATGAACGGACCCGGTTCGCGTCGGCGCAGGCGGGAGGAATCCCATGGAAGTTAGCCACCTACCTTCTCCGACTCAGAGGAATCCAGATGTTAAATGGAGATGCATGTAGCGTCTTGTCCTCCCGAATCCGGTACGGGGATGTACTGCACCGAATCTACAGACTCCATGAGCGTGTAGCTAATGACGCACAATTCGACATCGCCGGATGAAGAATTTCGCTTGACTAGCGCAGCGACCGTCGCGGCCGATAAGCGAGCTGCACCGTCGTCGCCATAGCACCGCGCTTATCGACCAAACGTACATAGATATCTGGCGGGAGACCACCAGACCGTTCCGAACAAGCGCGGAACCCGCATACGAACAGCCGCTTCTTCTCCCAGGCGCATAACCAATCGCCACTCAATCTTCCAGGCGGCATTCACCCCGCAGTCGCCGTCATTCCCCTCGTCACCACCGTCGCTCACTGCACCGTCCCCCGAAGCCGGCTTCCCACTAACTACATCCGTTTCCCACTCGAAGTTACCATCGCACCTTGTCCACGGACTCCTCCAACCGCCCACACCTCTCTCCCTCGGCACCCCCTCGGCCGAGAGTACGTACTTACGTCCCAGCGATAGACGGTGGGCGACGGTGAGGGCGGCGGCACTGGCCCGTTTCGGATCATGGCGAATGAAGGTTGGTGATGCTGCAATCTGCGCTGATACACAGTCCATACCATGTCTGAACTTTTACATAAACACCAAGCTACTATGCTCTTCTTTCGAGCAGTGTGTCGAGGAGTCGGCATTACCCACCAAGTCCTGCCGCCTCTTGCAGAGCACGCTGCCGCTCCTCCTCCCGCGAGTGGTGGAAAGCGACCACGGCCCAGCCGTACTTGTCGTGATATTATATAGCTATGGAGACGATCGGAAGCTCGGCGACTGATCCGCGTTCTGCCACAGGAAAATAATTTACTTATCGGCAAACCTTTAAATTTCCATACTTAAGTACTGTATAAGTATGTAGTCAAGGGGAGGGTAAAAAAAAAACGTAGTTTTCCTGCTGTACGCGTATCGGAGCGGTCAAAATACGTATTTTTCACGTCGTGATAGAAATATGCGTTCAGCGGGCAAACAGCGTTTTTTTTACCCTCCTCTTGACTATAGTACTTTTTGAAACTAAGATGTAAGATATATCCACTAGATTGCCATGTATGTAGGATGCAAGTATGTAGGTACGTTTTCGTTTCCACTATAGCTATCTGAGGGCCGAATGCTACTTGGCCGGCATAAATAAAAGATCGGAGATTGCCTCCTATACCACCCAAAATTCATGGTGTCTCCGGTTCCACCCTTTTTTTGAGAGTGATAGAAATTGGAGTCATCGCGACGGCACGGGGGATAACACAGTAGGAGAAGAATGGAGTAGTACGTAAGGCGGATTGGTATGTAACACTATTGGCTCTGCTCTGGATGTTGCTCCGAGCGCACTCGGGAGCGTAGCGGGCGGGCTTTTACATGTCGAGCAGCACGGCTTAGCTCTACCATCCGGGCTGGGTCTTCTACGTCTCACTGCGGAGATCTCCCTTCCGCTAGGGCTTTTTGGAGGGGAGCTCCGGGAGCGCCGGGAGCGGGAAGAGGAGCGGGAGGCGGAGGCGCTGGACGCCGTGGACGAGATGCGTGCTGGGGAGGAACTTCCGCTGTTCTTACCCGCACCCTCGTTCATGGCATCGGCAGGCGAGGAGTATGGGACGGGCCGTGGTCTTCCTTTTTGTTTCTTCCTTTGTTGTTTCGTTTTGTAAATTTCCTTGGGGCGCATCTACTCTCTCTTGGGACAGGCCTGGGCGGAGGGCAAAGGGGAGCTTGCAACGTGCCGCCACCGCGCGGACTGCGGACAGGAAAACTGGGCAAAATGTACGCCGCCATGATCTAGATAGGTCGGATTCGAGTATGATTAAACAAAAAAAGCTAGGGCTTTTTGGTAGGGTGGCCTCGTGGGACAACAGTACGCGGAGGTTCAACAGGCTCGACTTCTACTTCTAGGCCCAACTAGACGGGGCCTGCCCCTGCAGAGGTTTCTGCAACGGGAATCCAAGGACGCCGCAAGAACCGCCGGCTGCTGTCCAAGCTCTGCCACCGCTTTACCGTAGACTCTATTCTAAGGCCCACCCATCTTGTCAGTCAATTCGACGGTTTATGGGAGGATACGACTCCTGACAAACATGCAAACCTAACACAATGTCCGCTTTGCGATTAGATATCCGATACCGGGCCACAGATTGGGCTTTGACACTCCGGCGCAACATGGCTGCATTGAAAGCTGCGGAACTCGTAAATTGCCGCCCTAAATAGAGTGCTCGCCGGACCTCTTCTTCTACTTCATCTTCTTGATCGCTGATGAGAATACCAGCACTCATGGTGGCATGCGGTGGCATGAAGGTGATGCGGGGGGGGCGGGCGGGAGTGGAAGACGCCATCGCGACGGTGACATTTTCTATCACTCGCCAAAAGAGGGTGGTACCCTAAATTTTGGGTGGGATAATCCCACAAAAACGGGTTTCTCGGTACATCCTTAGCGCCACCAGAGCGGCACCTAAACGGGTGGTATGGGCGTCAATTGCCGATAAAAGATACCTTCACTTGCAACCTTTTTCCTCCTCCACTTCCACTTGCAACCCTTTCGCGGCTTTCGTTTGCAACCTTTCCTCCCCCACTTTCACTTGCAACCCTTCCCGACTTTCACTTGAAGCCTTTGCTAGCGTTTCAGCGGATGCAGGTAATATTTCCTTCCCTTCATCACTTTCACTCGTGCTAACTTTCAGTGAATATAGGAATCGGTCGTCGTATTCTACTCCGCTGGCAAGGGCGGAAGACGCACGGTGGTGGATTTCTGACGCTTGGTCAACGAATACTCGGCCAACGAACACTCCGGTGGGTCGATGCCTGCCCCATGGTCCTCCCGATCGCCGGTTGTTGGCGAGCCAGCGGCCAGGGGCGGAAGGGGGTCGCAAGAATTTGCCACCCTGCCGCCGGGCCATAAGTGGCCCGTGAAGAGGGGACAATTGTCCCCTGATCCCTCCGAGAGCGGATGGCCTGCTCATTACCTGGAGAGCGATCTCCAGTGCAGCGGATTGTGAGCTCTGCCGCGAGCAGTGGGCACAATAGCTCGCTACATTCCGATGGCGGCTGGCACGAGAGCGCGGTGAGCGGTTCGAGGAACCCCGCCGTTCATCCCTCGCGGCCCCAGGAGGACTGTCAGGCGGGGAAGCATCTCGGAAGCCTCTACGCCAGGATCCGCCACCAGTGCGGGGAGCGGCGGGTGCTCTCTGGGCCCCTTTGGCGAGCTCACTGAGTTCCTCAGGAGCTTCGAGCCGCAAGGGGCCCAGGTCGAGCGCCCCCCGGAGGTGCTGACGCTTTCCACCCAAGAGGTGAAGGCGATCAGCGCCACACTGGTGGATGCGCCCCGGTATGTCAATTCCTTGCGGGCGCATGTCCTGGAAGCGTACAAGCACCGACTGCTACTTCTTAGGACGAACAAACTCCCACCGGCTCCTGACCCCATCTCGGAGGATTGTACGCCCGGTTCGTTCGTCCGTTGGCGTTGGAAATTGCAGTTGCAGTCACTCGCCGAAACTGCTGCTGTGCTCGCACCGACGACGGAGGCTGCCGACATCAGACCCCCGGAGGACATGTCGCTCACCATAGCGCAGTCGGGTCGTTGGGAGATGACGGAGTGGCTGCGCACCGAAATGTGCACGAGCCATCCGGTCTCCCGAAGACCTGGGGATCAGACCCACCCTCCTCCTACAGTCGAGGTGAGACTCTACTCGAATCATTGGAGCCAGGCTGACTAGGATTTTAGCTTTGTGTGCCGTTGCCATCTCGCGGTGGCGGGCGTTTGGCTGGATTGAAGATCCACCTTTTTTTCTTCTTCGACAATAGACCCGTTTTTGTAGAATCGACTCATACCACCCAAAACCCAAGTGGTCTTTGGTACCACCCTTTTTTGGTGAGTGATAGAGAATGCAATCATCACGACGGCGTTGCCTTCTACCCTCCGCTCGACACCACCAATAACCACTCCCGATAGTAAGGAAAAAATAAAGCCTGTTTACGTGTGGGCCGAGATCGCCAAAAACAGCCCCGAGTTTCGATATTACGATTTTTGCCGATGCACGAGCCGCAATTGAACGGATGCAGACCATTGAGGTGGTTCCTGGGCAGATCCTCGCTCTGCAGGCCCGGCGTATTCTGGCAGAAATCGACTGTCCCGTTGGTGAGGGGATTGCAGGCGACGAGAAGATGAACCACATGGCCATGCCGTGGAATGGCTTACCATTGACAACCGACCAAGACGTATGCCTCCAGTCTCGTTGGCGCATCTATCCCGAAAGACCTCCAAAATAAATGGGAGGAAGGAAAAAATCGGCCCTACTCGCAGATAACCAATCCGATATACAACGTCAAGTGCCGCCAGTGGCGGAAAACCCGCCCGGATCCAACACCGGCGAAGGCATAGAAAAGTACCGCTTCCCGGTATTACCCACTGAAGATCGGACACGCCCACATCTGTCAGTATTTGAAACGGATTGGAAACCGAGGTGATACTTGTTGGTGGTGCCACAGGCCTGGTGTAACTCAAACACGGGAATATTCAAGGTGCTATGGAAGGAAGTGAAGTCGCAGACGGGGCGAGGACGGGATCGGTTCCGTATTGCAGACTTATTGCAGGCGAACGCTGTGGTGAGGCAATACTCGAACTCCTGGAGACAACTGATGTGGGACGGAAGATCAGAGGACGTTTGGGAGGAAGGATACAGTGGCTCAACAGAGGAGAAGGGTGAAACAGCGGAGACGGAAGAAGAGATGGTGGAGGTGGAGGAAGATCGTGGTGGTGTTCCGTAATTTTGCTTCGGTTGGGCTAGTAGGGCAAGAGGGAGAGCCGCATAGCTAGACTGGCGGGCAGGTGCGGGTTGGCGTTCACCGTAGTCGAAACAGGCTTGTGGCCGCGAAATTAATTTGATGTCCCCCCTCCCTCCAGCATCACCACCTCTGTACCAACCCATGCCACCCACCTTGAGTGCTAGTGATCTCATCAGCGATCAAGAGGGCAGCAATATACGTATATGCAGCTTTCAAAGTGGCCATATCACGCCCTGGGTCGATGCCCAGTTTGAGGTCTGGTATCAGATATCTAATCGCAAAGCGGATATTGTTGTATGTGTAGTACCCCCATAAACCGTTGGACCGACTAACAAGCTGGGTGGATCTTAGAAGAGATTCTATGATAAAGCGGTGGCAGAGCTTGAACAGCGACGGGCTATTCTTAGGGCGTGCTTGGATCCCTTGCGGAAGCTCCCTAGGAGCAGTTGAACCTCCGCATGTCTACTGCTGTCCCACGAGGCCGCCCTACCAAAGTGCACAAGCGGAAGGAAGATCTCCTTGAGGCGTACGGTCCCGCTCTTTTGTGAAGTTGCAGGCACAAGTTGCAGGGCTCTTGGCATGGGCACCAGTTGGTTAGTCATCTTCATAATGAATTTGATTCTGAGGTCATGACGGAGGTCAGGGGAGAAAAAAAATACACTTCAGTTGCATGGGGAAAGGCTTCTAGCAGTTCGGTGGGAATGATTCGATATCGATCGGGGCTGTCATGATGGAGACACATACTTGACAAACAACGGCAAGAAGCCACGACATATATTTTGTCTCCTTACAGATCAAAACAACTCTATTTCGAGATCATATCCTATTGTGATGGGAGCGACACCACTAAAAATTCAGCCCTCATGCCAAGAGCCGTGCAACTTGTACCTGCAACTTCAAAAACAGCTGGGCCGTAAGCCTCGCCTCCACTGCGGAGATCTCCCTTCCGCTTGCGCATTTTGGTTGGGCGGCCTCATTTTGTGAACTTTTCTCTCTCTGAAACGAGGTTGCTTGGGTGTTCTCCTTTACCCAGCGGAGCTCCCAGCCCATCACGTGACGCTTCAGCCTTAAACAAGTCAACAAACGACGTCCCGCCTCGAAGCGGAGGAGTGACTGTGATATGCTAGAAATTGGAATCGAGTCATCAATTGTGCGACGGCGACCGCTTCAAGGCGCTCAATTGGGATTGAAGGTTACCGAGGGTTGAAAGAGTACCGATTAGCGATGAGGATAGTGATAAATGATAGGAGTTCGATCAGGTTGAGAGTGTGCTTTGGATGCCATATGAGATGAGAAGCCACAGGGCGTGTGGGTACTGGACGATTGAGCAGCTCACAACTTCGTTGTTGTATTGGATGATAGTAGAACAGAAAAGAACAAACAGAACAAAAGATCCTCCACGTCTACTTCCCCACTCTCGCGTCACGCCACTCGAGAATGTGTCCGCAACAAAGTCTAAGGCTCAAGCGCCAAATCCGGGAGACTAGATATGCTGATACATACGTACGAACTCCAGCAAAGAACACTGAGCTAAGCCTGATTTGCTAGATACCGTCTGTGCAGATCGAATGCTGGAGCATAGATAGACGGTCTTTCCTGCTGGTGCAACTTGGCGGAGCAAGGAGATAATGCGGGATTTAGCAGCTCTGGGGGGGGCGGGGGCCGGTCGAAGCGGGGCGACGAGACAGTAATCCCTGTCATGGATCAATGAATCATTATCTTCTCTCTGTTATGGCATGCCGTATTAACTCGCTGAAACCCTGTTTTTTTTTATAATTCTCTAGCACTTAGTGAGCAGTTTATTACTCAAAGGGGAAATAAAGGAAATTTTAACTCACCCTGTGGTTGGTGGAGCTCGAATAACCCCTGCAGATTCATAACCAACCAACCCTAACCTCACAGGTGTCGCTTCCCCTCTTTTTCGCGCTTACCCTTCGTCTATCTTCCTTTCTCTCTCGGGTTTGATCTTGCCTTCTCCTCCTCTCTCTTCCACGTTGTTTCATTGCTTGTGTTTCCCCGGGTTCGCAACTAGTTCGGACTGCTGGTCCGTGGGCACATCTCGTGCTGCATCGCCGCGACGACCTGTTTCCAACGGCCGGAACTCCTTGTGTTTCCCTGGCTTACGACAGGTTTGGGACAGGCGGTCCCTGGGCATATGTTGCATGCTGCGTCGCCTCGACGACTTGTTTCCGCGAGTCGTCGCCGCGACGACCTGTTCCACGGGTCGGGACTCCATGCGTTTTCTTGGGCTACGACAGGTTGGGATAAGTGGTCCCTGGGCACATCTCGTGCTGCGTCGTCTCGATGACTTGTCGTCACAAGCCCCGGGGACTCCTTGCTGTGTTGCAACGACCTCCTCCCTTTGCTTGCCCCTGGGTGCGGCTTGTTTCCATTAGCTGGGTCATCGTCGTGATGACTACCTGCCCCCCCCAAGTTCCGGGCTGGTTGCTGGGCCTGTGGCGTTTCGATCGTTCACCCTTTTATGGCATACATAAGTACCTACTGACGAACTGCCAGACGCGAAACGAAAGGAAACAGAAGGAACCCACCAACCCCGGCAAAAAACATAAGAAATCGGCCGCATCAGTATCGACCGTATCGGCATTGACCGCGCCAGCGCTGGCCGCAATGACATTCCGACACCTACCTCAATATCGCCATCGCCACCGACACCTACCTTTGCGGTGGACGCTACGGATTGGCAAGGTCGCCGGAGATGTCCTAAAGAAGGGCGGCCGACAATTCGCGGGCATGAATTTCGCTCAGCTGTCGTGCTCTACACCGAGAAGGGAATTCAAGGACGAGGAGTTGGATGAGATTACAGCATCAGTCGAACAGCGAGGAGAAGGGAACAATGTGCTGGAGTGTAGGGCTCTGCCCGAATGTTATAGGAGATCTGCGCGCGGGCGAGGGCGATGGCGCAGGCGAGGATGCAGTGAGCGCGGCGGCAGCGGGCGTATGTTCATGTATATATGTTCCATCCATCCATAGCAATTCATCTCTGCGCCGCCGAACTCTGTGCCGCCGGACTCCACAAGCCGTCTGCTATCTCAGTTCGCCATCAACCACATCTCTCTTTCTATTTCTTGTTTGGCAATAGAACAACTATTTTATTTTAGCATGGTGCGGGCCGTTGCGACAATTACATTTTCTGTCACTCGCCAAAAAAGTGTGGTATGAGTCAATTCCACTCGAATAATCCGAAGAATCGGAACCAAGCTGATTAGGATTTTAGCTTTACTTGTTGTTTCTATCTCACGGTGGCGGGCGTATGGTTGGATTCAATATGCCTTTTCTTTTCTTTTCGAAGCAAGATTTTTACGACTGCCCAACCCACACGAGAAGAAGTGGTCAATCTCGGCGAATATCAGCACTACCTCTGCAACCCATTATTCTGCCAAGAGGGGGGAGCTGGTGAGGAACAAGACTGCTCACAAGCAGGCAGCGCTGATCGACGTTCGCTGCTTCAGATTTCGAATGAGTCGACCAGCCAACGAAGAATGCCTTTATGAGCCCAGCAGAAGGAACGAAAGTTCCTCGAAAGCGTGGATTTCGGGTGTCTGAGCAGTGGTGGGGATGGAGGACAGGAGGCGCAGTTTGAACGGATGGGTGTATCTGCACCATCTGTCGGAGCGGGGCGCGGAAGTGGCTGCATATCGGGAGTGAGAAGTCGGGAAACGCGGCATTTTTGGTCTCGTCCATGGCGTGCCTGTCGGTGTGTTTCGTTGCTGTTCTGTAGGTCCTGTCTTTCTTCCGCGTCAATGCAGACAGTGCTTTATGGGATCCTGCTTGAAGCTGTTTTTGCACAGCGCCGACCCTCGGTCGGATCACACGGGTGGTCACTCGCCGCACGCCCAAACCCCGGCTGCCAATCGGGGGATTGCAGAGGCTCGGAGCTGCATGTAAGCTGTGCTTGGGCCAGTCGGAGTGGGTTAACGTCGCCCGAGACACTCTGCAACAATAGTAATCATTGTTTCTCCTCTTTTAAGATGGACCGAGGCTGCGAACGGATTCTTGTACGCGTGATGGTGGTCGATAGGACGTGACGAAACACCGACCAACATTCCAATCCAAATCGACAGTGAGTCAGAAGCCAAATATGAGGCGAGACACATACACAGAGCCGTGGACTGTGACTTGTTCCTACGCGTTTGGGGTTGAGTTTGCCCTCCACGTGGCTGCCGGTCGCACCGAACATGCTTCGCACCTCGGCGGCGGAAAGCGACCCATTGGCCAGTGATCGTCCCCTAGTCCCGGCATCTCATCCGACCCGCAGGTGACAGCTCTTCCCATGTTGCATTCGTGCTAGCGCAGCCAGAAGACAACCTGGGATTAGCTGGAATTCCCGACCTCCTCGAAACTCCGAAGAGGCGTTTCTTTTCCTCTTGTTCTCCTGCGGGCGGGAGCGTCGAAGCGGCGAACGGCCAACGGAGGAACTCCGGACAATCTCTCCAGATCGAGTAACCAAGACCATCCGCCCATCGTGGGCCATTGCTCACTTTGGGAAACTCCGGCCCCTTCGATCCGATCGTAGGTGGGAAGCTACCGTAATGTGCTCTGCTCTACCTGTGGCACAGCCCGGTGATCTCTGGCTCCTTCGCTGCGCATCACTGCGCCCGAGATACGGCTGTGTATGACAGCTGATCTCGAGTCTGAAGGGAGATGGTGTGCGGCCAGCGGGGATAAATATTCCCCTCACCACGCAGGTCGTGGATGCTTATATCCGTCGCCAACAAACACAACTGCCTGTCGAAACGATCGAAGCTATCATACCTCACGCATACAGACAAGGAAAAGGGAGCGGAAAACGAAGCCAAAATAAGAAGCACAGGAAACAGGCACGGAATGGACCACCTGGTCAACACGCTCGCTGGCCTCGAAGCGGGGGATGCCTCCAATTCTGGCGCCTCGCCCGGTGCCGCCAGTACAACGGCGCCGCAGCGCGCGCGGACTCCGATCCCGGGCCCGCCGGGCTTGCCCATCCTCGGGAACCTGGTCGACGTCGACCGCGAGGTTCCGCTGACGACGTTCGTGCGGCTGGCCGAGACGTACGGCCCGATCTTCTCGCTGCAGCTCGGCGGCGGGCCGAAGCGGGTCTTCGTCAACTCGGTCGCGCTCTTCGAGGAGATGTGCGACGAGAAGCGCTTCGGCAAGATCGTGTCCGGCCCGCTGTTCGAGCTCCGAGCCGGCATCGGCTCCGGCCTGTTCACCGCCCACAGCCACGAGCGCGAGTGGGCCATCGCCCACAGGATCTTGATGCCCGAGTTCGGCCCGCTGGCCATCAGGCAGATGTTCGATGGTTCGTAGCCCCCAACTCCACGTGTGAGCTCGGGAACACCGTCGCTTACAGGCCCAGACATGCATGATATCGCCACCCAGATGGTGATGAAGTGGGCCCGCTACGGCCCCGAGAGCCGCATCCTCGCCACCGACGACTTCACCCGGCTGACGCTGGACACGCTCGCGCTGTGCACGATGGGCTACCGCTTCAACTCGTTCTACAGCAACCAAATGCACCCGTTCATCGACGCCATGGTCGACTACCTGGTCGAGTCCGGCCGGCGAGCGAGCCGGCCAAAGCTGGCGAGCTTCCTCATGCGCAGCGCCAACCAGAAGTACGCCTCGGACATCAAGCTGATGAGGGATGTTGCCGCCGGCGTCGTCATGGCGAGGAGACAGAATCCGACTCGGAAGAAGGACCTCTTGAATGCGATGATAAACGGGAGGGATCCAAAGACCGGCGAGGGCATGGACGACGAGCTGATCTACAGCCAGATGTAACACCCCCCCCCCCCCCCCCCGGGCGCGCTCGGAGACGCCGCCGTGCTGACCTGGACTCGCAGGATCACCTTCCTGATCGCGGGCCACGAAACCACGTCCGGACTGCTGTCCTTCGTCTTTTGCAACCTCCTGCAGCACAGCTCCGCCTACCGGGCCGCGCAGAAGGAAGTCGACGAGGTCTGCGGGAAAGGCCCGATCACAGCCGATCACCTGCCGAAGCTGAAGTACGTCGCCGCGGTTCTCCGCGAAACCCTGCGATTGAACCCCACTGCTCCACTGTTCTCTACGACGCTGCATCCCAGTGTGGACGAAGCGTCTTCGACGATCGGAAGTGGCAAATACGCACTCGAGAAGGGACAGCCCGTCGCTGCTGTACTTGTGAACATCCATCGCGACCCAGCGGTGTACGGTGAAGATGCGAACGCATTCAGACCGGAAAGGGTACATCCTAGCGATCCTCACTAGCTGGGCTATCGCTAACCAGGGGCGGCAGATGCTCGACGAGCACTTCGAAAAACTCCCAGCGGCTGCTTGGAAGCCGTTCGGAAACGGAATGCGAGCCTGCATCGGACGTCCCTTTGCCTGGCAGGAGTCCCTGTTGGTGGTGGCCTTGCTCTTGCAGCACTTCAACTTCACCCTCGACAATCCCAACTACAAGCTGCAATTGAAGCAGACCCTCACCATCAAGCCGAAAGACTTCTACATGCGTGCCACCCTGCGTGACGGCATCGATGCGACCAAGCTCGAGAGAGCGATGGCCGGCAGTGCTACGGCGACGGAGGAGAGGGTGAAGCACGAGAATGCGGCGGCGGGTAAAGACGAGCCGGCGCGCAGACCGATGTCGATCTTCTACGGCTCCAACACGGGTACCTGCGAAGCCCTCGCGCAGCGGCTGTCCACCAGCGCGGCCTCGCACGGCTTCGACGCGACGATAGGGATTATGGATTCCGCGAACGGAAAGCTGCCGAAGGGCCGTCCCGTCGTCTTCATCACAGCATCGTTCGAGGGCGAGCCGCCGGATAATGCGATGCACTTTGTGGAATGGCTCCGGTCCCTGTCCGGGAACGAAGTGTCGGGGACCAGTTTTGCGGTGTTTGGATGCGGCCACAAGGACTGGAAGTCAACGTACCAGCGCATCCCCAAACTGGTCGACGACCTGCTACTTGCTCGCGGCGCCGCAAAGGTGGCCGAGAGAGGAGAGGCCGACGCATCGCACGGCGACATCTTCACCGAGTTCGACACCTGGGAGGACGCACAGCTGTGGCCGGCGATCACGGAACGCTTCGGCGGGAAGCCGGCAGCCGGCGACGCTACCGCCTCCGCCATCTCGGTAGAGATTTCGTCCAAGAAGCGGTCATCCAACCTTCGCATGGATGTGCGCGAAGCCCGTGTGACGGCTGCGCACAGTCTCACCGCCCCGGGGGAACCGCAGAAACGGCATCTCGAGATTCAGCTCCCGAGCGACATGCCCTACCGCGCGGGCGACTACCTCGCCATACTCTCCGTCAACCCGAGGGAGTCAATCAACCGCGTGATGAAACGCTTCCAGCTGCCGTGGGACGCACACCTCAACATCTCGTCCTCCGCGCCGACCGTCCTCCCCATCGCCAACGACATCTCGGCACAGGACGTCCTCAGCACCTATGTCGAGCTCTCCCAACCCGCGACCAAGAAGAACGTCCTCGCGCTCGCCGCCGCGGCCAGCGACCAGCCCGCGATCAAAGCCGAGCTGGAGGCGCTCGCCGGCGACTCCTTCCACGCGGAGATAACCGCCAAGCGCACGTCGCCGCTCGACCTGCTCGAGCGGTACCCTGCGCTGCACTTTCCGCTCGGCGACTTCCTCGCGATGCTCCCGCCGATGCGGATGCGGCAGTACAGCATCTCGTCCTCGCCGCTCTCGAGTCCGGACCGGTGCACGCTGACGTACAGCGTTGTCGAGGGTGCGGCCATGTCTTCTCCGAGCGGGCGCCGCCACATCGGAGTGGCGACCGCGTACCTGTCGTCGCTGGAGCCGGGCAACATCTTGCAGGTGTCGGTGCGGCCGTCGGCGCAGGCCTTCCACCTGCCGCTGAATGTCTCGACGGCGCCGATCGTGATGGTCTGCGCGGGCTCGGGGCTCGCGCCGTTCCGCGGGTTCGTGCAGGAGCGCGCGACGCAGCTCGCCGCGGGGCGCAAGCTGGCGCGCGCACTGCTCTTCGTTGGATGCAGGTACCGCGACCGCGACCGCCTGTACGCGGAGGAGCTCGACGCGTGGCAGAGCGCCGGCGCCGTCGACGTGTTCTACGCGTTCTCGAAGCAGCCGGAGCTCTCTCGCGGATGCGCGCACGTCCAGGACCGCATGCGGACGGAGGCGGACGCCCTCCGGAAGGTCTGGGAGGACGGCGCCAAGATGTTTGTCTGCGGCAGCGCGAAGGTGGGCGAGGCCGTCGCGCAGGTCTGCAAGGAGGCCTACCGCGAGAGGATACTGCAGGTCGGCGAGCACAGCACCGAGGCGGAGGTCGAGGCTAAGGTCGAGGCGTGGTTCGCTGCGCTCAGGAACGAGAGGTTCGCGACGGATGTGTTCGATTAGCCGGGAGCGGATTTTGGATGTCTTTTTATCTGTCCGTTTTAACTGTGAATTGAGTTTTGCGTTCAATTGAGGGCCGTCGATGACGCACTGGGCCATGCCCATTGTCTCCAAACGGGGGATCACATTAAATCACTCGGCCGCGAATTGACCATGACTGTATGTAGCATGTCTTCTGTATGCTTAGTCAGTCCTCGTGACTACCACTGCTATAGATACCTGATATGGGCAGTGGCGTCACATCGTCACATGGACAACCATCACATCTTCACATCACCCCCCATTGACAATGACGATTGTCATGCACATCTGCCCATCAGAACGAGCTGCCTGCGGACTGTGATCAGAGTTGGGCAGTGGACAGGAACCGGAAAAGTGTGTAGATACATTACCATGAACGAAATTAATGCTTAAGCAAAAACAAAATCATCTCTCTGCCCATCCAAGCCGACCAGTGTACCTCTTCCCGGTGGACACGTGCCCGCTCCACCCGCGGATCAGCGGACTCAACCCGTCGGCAGCGTATGCAGACCCGGCCGAGGGGAAGAGGGAACGAGCCACTTCCTCGGTGTCACATGCTCCCGACTTCCGCGTCTCCGTGGCGATCTGGTTGGGAACGCTAGTCCTTTTTGGGAACTTGCCGCCACATGTGACACCGAATTAAATATTTAATTAAGTAAAATAAAAAGGCGACGTGGGCAGTAGTTACTGTTCAGGGGCGAGCAATCCATCGTCACCACTCCAACAATCAATCATCACAAGTCGAACAATTAATCACACGCGCAAATATCCTCCTCCTCTTCTTCCTCCTCCTCCACGATGATTCCGGTACCCCTTTGGGCGATTGCCTAGTTATGGGGGGATGCTTTTCCAACTGGGGAAGCCTGTCCAGTTGGCCCAACAGGAATTCGATGAGTTTTGGCCATTGGTGGACGTTGTTTGGACGACGATAGGTGGGAACACAACTCAACGAAAGGGCACGGTGCAAGTTCAACACTGCGAATGTCGTCTGCGAAAGAGCAAAAAGACCGGTACAAATGTTGCAAGAAAGGAAGGGCGCGTCGTCAAACCCCGAATGACTACCATTACGAGCGGCAGCGAACCAGCAACCGTCCTCTTAGAAAGGAAAGATGATTTTGTCCATATACACATACATCGACGAAGTTTTCCATCTCTTGTATTTATTTATTCATTATTCACATGCAACCTAGCTATGGCGAAATGGGGGAACTGTAGCGGTAGTCCTTCTCTTTGCCGAGTCCCTTCGCTGCGCCAACTCATCTATCGTGCCGAGTTCTTCTCTTTGCCTTTGTCTCGTCGCGTTGCATTGAGTCTTTTGCCACACCAAGTCCTTTATCGTGCCGAGTTCGTCTCTTCCTCAAGCTAAGTCCATCTCGCCGAGGATGTTTGGTTGAAGTCATTAGTCATTACAGGCTGGAAAATAGTGTGGCTGTGCCGGAATACTGAAACGGACTAGCGTGCCTAACGCATGAATGCATTCCTACAATGTATCTACCACAGTGGTACGGCGCTAGTTAGTCACGTCTCTGCTCCGCTTGGCGTCGGGGGCCACGCGTACCTGCCCGTCCCACGGTTTTGTTCCGCGCTGCCGACCCGTGGAGCTGGAGAAGTGGGGATCAGGGATCGTGCGTTCGCGGAGATGGCAACCCAACACCCGCCACACTGTGTCTCGCGGGCTCGGTCTCGCTGGCGGGCGGAAGGAGCGGAGCAATGGGTTGGTGTGTGTCTGGAGCCGAGTGGATGGGTGCGTGGCAGTTCGACGGGGTCGGAGACTTTCCGGTGCAATATCGGCCGTCTTGTTCCTCTTTTTTTTTTTTTCCGCATCGAGAGAGCAGAAGAACGGCGCTGATGTCGATGCCGAATTCCACAGTGGACAATCTCCTGCCCCCTAAACACGGCTCGACGAAAACACCCGTAGGCCCCCACTGCGCCCCGCATGTTCTATCTATGTAGATAGTCTACAGCAGCCAGACACCCGGCGCGACAGGTGGGATGAGAGATCGACGCCATGCGATCCCCACGGTCGCCACGGCTGCGCTTCGATGCCGCTTGTATGTATGCAGTGCGGGCTGGGGTCGGTTACGGATGTCGGACACCCGATCGACAGGCGTGTCGTGGGGCCCGGAATCCATCTGGGCGGATCTATGTGTCACTCGGGGCCTGCTCATGATGAGAACCGTCGGCGGTCATCGATCTTGCATTGCGCGGGCGGCCTTCCTCGATGGAAGCGGAGAGAGAGACGAGAGGTTCCAGATACATACGTACGATGCGCGCGGGGGGGGGGGGGGGGGGGGTAGGTTTTCCGTTACGGGGAAGATGTCTCCTTGCCATCTTCTGAGACTTGGTCTCTCTTCTCTCCGTCCGTGTGCCGTTGGATTGCCTCGAATATGCACGCGCGGAGAAACATGGACGTGCATGTGGAAAATGGAAGCTCGAAAACAAAGAGAAAAGAAAAGAAAAGAAAAGTGTTTGAGGCTGGAGGTGTCGGCCGAAGCAAGGAGAAGGGCTGCCCGGAAAGAGAAGGGGAGGGGGAAGGGGAAACAGGAAGAAGGGAGAAGGGGAAATAGGAAGAAGGAAGAAGGAAGACGGTACACACACTCACAGCCCCCACCGGGCTTCTCACTGTGCTATGCGGTGCGTGGAGGTTTTGATCCAGAACGCGAGGTGTCCAGGCGGAGGGTTCTCACTGTTCCCACGTGTTTTTGTTGTCTCTGTTGTTGATTTGGATTTCTGGTTGGTGGCGGATACCACAGTACAGCTCGCACTGGCTGGAGCTGCTGGAGCCGCTGGACATCGAGAGCATGGAATCGTGCCGGCCCGTGGAGTGAGGAACTGAGCCTTCCTCGTTGGCGGCGTACCTAGTACCCAAGTGTCGCCACGGTAGGGACAAATGTCGTGCCGAAGAAAGCTGGCTGGCCTCACACTCTTCTCTGCTCGGGGCTTCGGTGGATATCTGCGGACATATCCACCACGCCGCGAGCCGTGAAGTCGGAGAGCAATTACATATATCGGATTTGTAATCGTTCAGCACCACGGGGAACGGGGAGCGGCCTGAGCAGCTGGCTGAAATCCGTGTCACCCTCCCTGGTGCATTTTTCGTATGTATGTAGCCGCTCTTATCTCGAAACACCAATCGCATCCGGTGTCAGGAACGCCACCCACTGGCAGCACCCCTCCGCGTGCGTGGGGGAGAGGACCCGGTAGCCCGTCCGGTACGGTGGAGTGGAGCACGATCTTACGCGAAGCTGGCTCACATCATGTTTCTTGCATACCCCCTGTAGAATTGCCACTTAGTTGCCGTGCTAGCGGAATGTAGGTGGTAGACTAGTTACTGCCAACACGTCCATCGATTTTTTTTTCTTTTCGTTTTCATATTCGGGAGGCGACTGAGGATCTGCAGTTGACCAACCGGTTGGGCAGGTTGTTCGGACGCCGCAGACACGCGTTGATAGATGGATGGATGCGATCTAGAGCACATATGTAGATGGTTTGGCGGGGTTCGTGCGGTTGCCAGGGAAGGAGATCCCCCAGTCGAGAAAAGGAAGGGAAGGGGCGGGCGCAGAGTTGCGATTGGCCGATCTGGGGATGTGCGATCGAGAGAAAACCCGGGGGGAAGGATCGTGGGTCTTTGCATACATATGTACTAAAGTATTTTTATTTTAGATATCTTTATTTTTATCTTTATTTTTATTTTTATTTTTATTCTTGCTGCAAGCGAGATCGGCGCGAGTCCCACGGAGAAGGGCCCCAGTACTTACATACATTGTATCTACGTGTCTGCATACATACACACATAGAGTACCTGCTTATGTACGCAGATATACGAGAGAACTGCCTCTGTGTGTGCTCTATGTACGTGTCGGCAAAGATACATCTGCAGGCCCCGATTATGCGCTCGTCGGTAAGTCCCTGCTCACCATCCCGAGCCGGTGTCTTTCGATCTCCATTCCAAAGCCAGGCCTTCCTCCATCGCGCTGCGTAAGTACTGCACCTTTACTGCGCATTAACTAGAGCTGGACTGCACACGCCCGACACCGGTCCAGGCCGCCGCTCCAACAACGCCTCTAACTGGCCCTGAAGATTTTGAATTTATCGTCCGCGGGCTGAAATCGTACAAGATTTGGTTTTTGCAGAGTTGCTCCGTTCCTTCGGACCAGAGGACTCAGCGAACGCGGGCCCCGGCGAGCGGCCCCCGTGGAGTGTGGTGAGCGTGTGTTGCCGCATGTATGGGTGCGCGGAGGAGGTGCCGACAGTGGGCATCGCGCGGCCATGACGCCTCCATCCCGGCCAAGTCCGTGGATGATGATGATGATTCATTAATCGTATGCGACCCTGCTGGATCATGACGATATTTATGTACAGTCCTTTCCTGTTCACCGTCCACCGCGATCTCTCACTGTCCGCCGGTGGCCCGTGGTGACTCCCCCTGCCCCCGCCTGGCCTGTCTGAGAAGAAAAGAAAGAGAGAGGAGACCGTAAGGACCGTGTAGGGAAAGCACCAAGGAAATTTCCGGCCAAGTCCGTGGATGTACATAGCTAGCGGAGTTGCAGATCCCTAGCGCCGGCAGCAGTGGCTGGCGCGCTCATTGGCCGGCGGGCCGTCACATTTCTGGGGGAGCGCTATCCGTCTAGCACCGGTTCTACAGACCGTGCATGGAAATCTGGTCACCGATCGAGGGGGCGGGATGATCGCAGCCCCGTCCTTTCTCTCCCTCTCGGCTCTGCTCACGGTCTCGAAATCCCTTCAACATTGTCCGCCCCCCTCAAGCAACTAGATCTCCCCTGGTTACCAATCGCTCGGCGCAAGGCTGCCCACGTTCTGTTCGATTGTCCGTCTGGTCCTCTCGCTACGGTTGATCGCTCTCAACAACTGGCTTCCGAAAAAATATCACGGAGCTGCGGACGGAGTGCATTGGGAATCGCCTCGATACGGAACGGAAAGGGGGAAAATACCACCGAAATCACTCGATAGCAACCCCCGGCGCCATCGGGCCGTGGCAGAACTGGCGACTCCGACTCCGAGCACGCCGCGACCATGTCACCGACGCAGCCGCAGCCTCCGCTGGAGGAAGGATATCTGGGAGACTCGCATCGCTCGCTGCGGATTCGCGAGGTATTCAAGTGAGAGACCCGCCCAAGTCTTTGGTGTTTCGCGGTGGCGGAAGCTCTGTGGTCGAGTGGCGGAACAAGTTGGCTTACCGGAGTGCGATTAGGTATTTCCGTCCCGGTGTGGATGCTCCCATGGCCGAGCCGGTGGAGGGCGGCGCGCTGGGACTGCTGCCCGAGCCAGTGCCCATCACCTCCGTCGCCTCCTACGATCCCGTGTTGATCTGCCTCACGAACCTGACCGCGCGGCTGCTCAACTGCCGGCGCGCCATGATCACCGTGGTCAGCGCGAGCAAATCGTACCTGATCGCCGAGTCGACCCAGAGCCTGTCGCTGAACTCGCCGCACACGCACGATCCCGGGGACCAGCTATGGCTGGGCTGCGGCACCGTGGTGCCCATTGGGAGCACGCTGTGCGAATTGACAGTCGGCCTGATCCCGTCGCCGGATGACGACCGGGAGCTCATCTTTGAGGTCAACGACCTGGCGGAGGACCCGGTGTACCGCGAAGCGCCGTTCGTGACAGGGTGGCCGTACAAGCGCTACTACTGTGCCGCGCCGCTGCGCACTCCGAACGGTGTTTCGATCGGGACGCTGTGCGTCTTCGACGAGAATCCGAGGCCCGACGGGTCGAGCGAGGACCAGAAGATGACGCTGTCCAACATGAGCGACATCGTCATGAACTACCTGGAAACGAAGCAGGGCAAGAGGAGTCTGGAGAAGAGCAGCGCCATGGAGCTGGGTCTGTCCCGGTTCATCGCCGAGGGTTTCCTGCCAGCGGAGGGGATCGGGATGACGGAGAGAAGGGACGGACGACTACTGGAGCGTAAGGAACTCGAGGCGAGGAGGCTCAAGGAGATGGACAGGAAGAAAATGGTCGAGCGGAAACGAACGATGCTCCAGCAGCGCAAGTTCGCCGAGATGATGCGCGATCAAAATGCGGATGACGGTGCCCAACAGCAGTCGGAAACCACAGCGGTGCCGGAGACCACCACCCGTACGCATGATAGCAAGGGCATGAGCACACCGCAGCATGCATATCTATGCATGAACCTGGACATTCCCGAAGACACCTCCGAAATGTCCCTGATGGACACGATGACGTTTCCCTCCACGATGCCGCGACCTCTCCCTTCGCCGTCCCCCGAAACTCACTCGGCGTACCGCCAGTCCGATACGCTGCTGACGCCCCCCGCGTCGACGTCTTCGTACTTCAGCGGCAAGTGCGACGACAACCACTACTTCGATGGCGCTTACTCGTCGACGCAATCGTGCTCCGGAGCGTCCGAAAACCTGTGCCGTCGGCAATCGGCGTACGAAAAGACTTCTTCGTTCGAGCCTCAGTTCCGCGCCATGTTCTTCCGGGCCGCTACGTTGATCCGCAGCTCGATCGACGCGGAAGTGGTGTTCCTCGATGGAGACCTCGAGGGATTCTTCGGCCCCGAGGACTGTGACAAACCAAACAGCTGTGGACGGGCTCACATCTCGACGGACAAGGAAGCGGAGCAGGCGACCCGTGCCGAGCGGCCTAAGGCGTGTCGGCGGAGGAGCGGTATATTAGGGTACGCGACATCTAACGGGTCTTCCAACAGCCAGGGAGAATCGCACAGCATCGAGGATCTGGGCTTCGACGTCGCCGAGCTCAACGAAGAGATCCTGAACAAACTCGTGGAGGAGAACGATCAGGGCCGGATCGTGGCGCGCGTCGACGATAGCGAGGATACACTCGAGGAAACGCGCAGTCAGGGTGCTGACGGCACGCAGACCGACGCCATCCTCTGGAGGTTCTTGCCGGGCGCGAAGAGCGTCATCCTCGTACCGCTGTTCGATCCCAACCACAAGTTGTTCGCCGTCTGCTTCGCGTGGACGACTAGCACCACGAAAACATACAGCAGCGAGGTCGAGGGCAGCTTTGTGGCTGCAGTTGCGAACTGCATCATGGCCGAATCCACGAGATTGGCCATCTTCAATGGTGTGTTTTTAATTATTATTTTTTGCATCTGTCACGTACGCATACTGATATGGATGTCGTGCAGCCGACAAAGCAAAGGGCGAGTTCATTTCCAGCATTTCGCACGAGCTTCGCAGTCCTCTCCATGGCATACTGGCCAGCGCCCAGTTCCTCGCCGAGAGCAACGTCGATCCGTATCAACGGTCTTTCGTGGAAACGATAATATCCTGCGGCACAACGCTGCTCGACACCATCAACCACGTCCTCGATTTCCAGAAGCTCAATTCCCTATTGGAGGAGGATATCCACCTTGCCCGACGCGGCATCGGGCACATGGATGCGGGCGAGGAACGGAATATAATACAGACGACGGTCGATGGCCAGAAGTCCGACATCGACCTGTCCGGGCTCGTCCAGGACATCGTCGATGGCGTATGTTTGGGTTCCGACTTCCAACGGTCCATGGCACATGCGGCAGGCGGTTCGCCGCTGTCGGACGTCGTGTCGCGAGAAGATGGCAGCCAGGTCACCGTCATCATCGATATCGACCACCGAGACGACGGATGGGTGTTCTTTGCACACCCAGCGGCGCTGAAGCGAGTCATCAATAACATCGCAGGCAACGCGATGAAGTACACCGAGACTGGCTGGGTGCGTGTGCGTCTGCGCGCCGAGGATATGGAGCCGGATTCGCAGGGGAACAAGCGAGCAATGATCAAGCTGTCGGTCTCGGACTCCGGAAAGGGAATCAGCAGGGAGTTCCTCAAGACGAAGCTGTTCACCCCGTTCAGCCAGCAGAATCCGTTGGCTGCTGGCGCGGGACTTGGGATGAGCATCGTGAGGCAGATCACCGACGTGATGGACGGGAATATCGACGTCAAGAGCCAAGTCGGCAAGGGCACGAAGGTGACCGTGTCGGTGCCGCTGATCCACCGGGTGGTCCCGCTCAGACTGAACCTCAACCCGTCGCAGCGCATCGACAATGCGTTCGAGGTGCGCCGTCTGACCGTGGGCATGAAGATCCGCATGGTGGGCTTCCAAACGTTTCTCCAGACGCAGACCTGCTGCCGGATGGCGGACGCGGCCAACTTCCTGCGCAACTCGATCGAGCGATACGTCACCGTGCATTTCGACATGAGTATCCTCGACGAGTCGCAGGGTCTCGACGACGCAGACATCATCATCGCCAATGAAGGCGAGGGCGAGGACGACGTCCTGCGCGAACTCGGCGCCGGAAATGCGCCGGTGATAGTGCTCTGTAGCCACCCACCGGCCGACGGCGGAGAGTCAAGATTCGCAGGACGTGTTTCAACCTTTGTGTGCAAGCCGTGCGGCCCGAATAAATTCGCGCGTGCGATGGCGTTTTGTCTCGAACAGATGGAGACGCGGGACGATGCCTCTGAGTACGACACCGCGAACGAAGATTTCTCCGTGTACAGTGACGGTGAAGATGAAGATGATGAGGATGATGCTGCTAACGAGTCGCTCTCGATGTCCTCCAGCATCACACCGCCCACGCCACCATCCAGCAACGCAATCGACAGCTTCTTCGCGAACGAGCCCGCGCACTGGCGGTCCCCAAGCCGGAACACGGCCAGCGAGACATCCAGCTCGTCCTCCCGGTCGGTCTCCAGACGCATCTCCATCCACCCGCCCTCGCCGCGGCAGCAGCAACACATGGCGAAGCACGCACCGACACTGCCGGGAACACTCATCCTTCCCATCCCCGACATGGCATCCAAAAAACCCAGCGTCTTGGCCGTGGAAGACAACAAGATCAACCTCATGCTCCTCGTCACCTTCCTTCGCAAGAACGGATACCCATTCGACACCGCTGTCGACGGCCTCGAAGCACTCGAAAAGGTTAAGGCAAAGGAGGGAGGCTATGATATAATCTTGATGGACCTGCGTAAGTCCACGCATTCCGCCCGTCTCCCCACTAACCGGCCACTAACGACCAACAGAAATGCCGGTCATGTCGGGGATCGAATCGACGCGCGAAATCCGGCGGTATCTAGCGGAGCAAGCGGACCCGAAAACAAAGCGGAGCTTTATCGTCGCTCTGACGGGACTCGCCACGGTCAACGACCAGCGAGAGGCGTTCTCGGCCGGAGTGGACTCGTTCATGGTCAAGCCGGTCAATTTTCGGGGACTGGAGAAGATTTTGTGCGAGAAGATGAATAAGGGCAAAGACAAGGAGAAAGAGAAAGAGAAGAATTTGACGAAGGAGGAGGAAGAAATGAGACGGATGGATGCGTACGTCATTTGACTTTTTTTTTTTTTAACTGGGAGTGGGTCTTTTTCTTTCAGGCGTCCTCCCCCCCCCTCCTTTTCATTTGATCGCTTGCGTGGGAGCCTGGTGGATATACTGCTTTTTTATTTGTTTTTACTGATCGCGAACGGTGTTTCGGTGCATGATTTTTGGGTTTTTTTTCTTTCTTTCTTTCCAGCGACCTCTCCACCCCGATTCCGATCTCCCCAAAATATCGATTGGTAGCTGAGGTGTGCTTTTTGTCCGTTGGATTATTTGACGGATTGGGCGTTTACCATCACTTTCTTTCTTTTTCTCGGGCATACACACACATATATATACCTGAGGGAGTTTGAGCATACTTTTACTGTCATTTATTCTTTTTTACTCTCGATACTCTGTACTCTCTACATATCATAAAACTGTTCGGCTTGGAGGGGCAAGCAAGATGTGGGACTGTAACTTAATGCTGGTCCTCCAACTGCTTTTGTTCCTTATTGTTTAATCAATAATCGCATGCGACCTATCTACAAGTCATGGCAATTGGTTCTCCGACCGCTTGACGGTGACGGTGGACTGCGGGCCGTCGTGGTGGGTGACCTTGTGCGGATTGGAATGCATCTCCATCGGATGGTGACTTCGAATCTTCGATGCCTTTCCGCAAGCCGCCGTGGCCATTCCAGTAGTTGCGAGTACGACAAGCGCGGCATCAATGTCCAGCACTCCGCAGCTCTCGTCGAGATACGGCGCTCCACACCGACGGCACCAAGAAGTTGGAAGTTGCCGAATCGACCAGGCACGACAGACTGTCCTGGCCGTCACTGCGAGTGACACACCGTGCTCCGAACCACTGCATCCGGTCCGCTCGCTCGTTCCGTCGCTCTCGCGCCAAGCGGAGCACTGTGCTGAGAAGATGCGACACGGCCAGAGGGGCGGCTGGGGCTAGGGCAGGGCGGGATTGCGCTTACATGGTCGCATCACTGCCAGAAAGGGTAGTTGGCGAGGTACTGTGACTGTGCTGTGATGGTGAAGTGCAGATGGCGAGTATATATGTTCGCGGTGTCAGGTGCTCAGTTCGAGCCATAACTACTGTTATTCCCCTGTTTCGGTAGCTCCAACGCTAACTAGAGTAGCTCTGGCTCTTGCTAGCGCCCATCTCACGTTCCACCAACCCGTGTGTTTCTTTTCGCAACCCATCGACCCCGCCATGACCGTGTCCTCCCCCGCAACCTCTACGGACGCCCTCGACGAACTCGCAGCGAAGCTGGCCGACGGCGCGAATGCGTACGATCCTACCCTCTACCTCGCACGAGCACGCGCGTACCTTGCGCAGGCCTACCCCGACCTTGCGGCTGGCGATGCGTACCGCGCTGTGCTCTTGACGGACTACATCAGGGACTACAGTGACGAAGGGGATCTCTTGTTGGATGACAGCGGGGTGGGTAATAGTGGACGGGAGGAGGAGGGGGAGGATGAGGAGGACGGCGAGGAGGAGGGAAGAAGAACAGATGCGGAGGAGTTCTACGCCGCCACCCAAGCGGTGTTGCACCTCCGCCGAGCGGCGGGACAGGGAGACGCCGAGCCCCTGCTGGAACAGCTGGAACAGGACTCGCTGCTACTGCTGGTCACAGCTCTGAAGGAGGTCGGCTGCGATAAGCAGGCGGGCGAGTACGCGCGGCTCGGGGTGCAGCGGTTCCCCAAGGCGCGGGGGTTCCGCGAAGTGCTCGGGGCGGCGGAGGCTGCGGATAAGGGGAACGGGGGTCGGGCAAGGCGGCTGGTATATCCGTGGAACTCGCACGAGCCCGACAGGTTCTCGGCTGAGGCCGTAGGACACTTGAACGGGCTTATAGTCCCCAGAAGCTCGGATTGCGTCGAGGTCAGGGTGGTCAATCTCCCGCTCCTCAGCGAAGCCGCCGAGGTGCTCGGCGAAACGAAGCATCTGGGCGTGTTTGCAAAGAGGGACATCGTGGCCGGTGAGAATTGCATGCGCGAGGAGAGCGCGCTCACGGTCGTGACGGATCCGGCGGAGGGAGGGCTGTGCGAATATTGCGGGTGCAGGTGGAGAAAGGAGGCGGTCCCCAGTAGGCCAAAGTTGGTGTTGAGACTACCCGGCGACGCTGTTGCGGAGGGGGGGAAAGAGAGGAAAGCGGACGACGGGGAGGACGACGCCGCCCCGGCGGAGACATTCGCATGTGATCTCTGCGCCGAGGCGGAAGCGGAGGGAATCGAGGCGGTCGTCCCGATATGGTGCTCGCCGCACTGCCGAGATATGGCGATGGCCAAATACCATCCCGCGCTGTGCTCCCGGCCCATCGCACCGATCCACCGCGCGGCACTCCGGCAATCCGACGCGCAAGTCGCCAGGTCTTCGCAGCCCGGCGGGGCGGTCTACGCCCTGCTGATGATGAAGGCTTTCGCCATGGCGCTTACTCAGGGGGTGCACCCGCTGGAGCTCGAGGAGACGAAATACCTGTACGGCGTGCCGCCCGTCGAGGTGCTGGAGCTGCGCATTGGCTGGGGTTGGGAGGAGAATGTCCGTGGCGTCGTTGGGATCCTTGAAGCACTGGGGATCGATGTGTTCTCGGGGAAGCACCCGTCGCTCTCCACGGAGGTGTCTCGGCCTGACTGGTGGGATACATGGGTTGTCAACACGCTCATCGCTAAATTCCGCGGGACTGCTAGTGGCCGGCTGAATGCGCACGGAGAAACCGAAGCGGCGGCGGCACACACCCTCTACTCCCTCGTCAACCACGACTGTGAGCCAAACGTCCGCTGGGAATGCGCGGGCATCATGAGATTCTGGGGCGTGGGTGGGGAGGGCAGTGGCATCGCCGTAAAGGAAGGACACGAGCTGCAGAGCTGCTATTGCGACAACTCCCTCCCGTACAAAGAGCGCAGGGAGTGGATGATGGGATGTCTGGGCGGCGCTTGTATGTGCTCGAGGTGTTTGCGGGAGGAGAAGGAAGACAAAGAGAGGGAAAAGCGATGACGGAAGAGGGTGGGTCTTCGACGCACAAAAGTATTTGCTTTTAGATATATTTAGATGGAGATGGAGAAGATACCGAAGGTCACCAGATCTAGATGGGAGCTGAACACGACACGTTGGGAAGTTCAACTACACGTTCGACCATGTTCAGCTCAACCAGCTCCCGAGTGATCCGCATGAGTCTTTCCCAATCGCCAATGAAAATTTACCGAACATCTTAGCGACCATCGCCATTCTATGTGTCCCGATTGCGCCCCTCGAAGTTCCAGCAATGCCACATTCGTCACCTTCTCCTTCGTGGTCGTCTCCAAGCGTGCGTAATCGCTCTCATACATCCTAGCCGACGCGAGAGGCTAACTAGTCCCAAAGAGGAACCCGCTATTTTCGAGCTCCCAACTCTCACTTCCCCGTCACCACCATCGATCATCTCCACCTCCCCCCCCCCATCCATCGCCTGTACTTGGTCGGTCACGTTCGCAACGAACCCTTCGCAACAGCACCAGCGAAAGGTGGAACAAACAATATCTCCAGTTCTACGGAACAACAGCGCACACACTCTACACGCAGCGATAACTCTCCCCGCAGATGGTACTCTTTTCGCCCCTTTGCCCTGTTCTTTCTTCCACTCCCCGTCCACCGCTCACGCAGCTACAGGGTGTCACGAAACGTGCGGGGCGCAAAAAGGGCGCTGGGAAGGAATCCGACTTTGCGAGTGCCGGTCCGTCGGGAAAGGGAAAGTCGTCGGGCGTTCGCAAAGCCGTGTTCGAGTCCACCAAGAAGAAGGAAGTCGGCGTGTCGGATCTCACGCTCATCTCCAAGATCACCAACGAAGCGATCAACGAGAACCTCAAGAAGCGGTTCGAGAACAAGGAGATCTATGTGTGTCTTTCCCGGAGGAAGGAAGACCAAGGGAGGGGGTGCTGACGGAGAGCGTGGCAGACGTATATCGGCCATGTGTTGATCTCGGTCAATCCGTTCCGCGATCTGGGGATCTATACCGATGAGGTCCTGGTGAGCTATCGCGGGAAGAACCGGCTGGAGATGCCGCCGCATGTTTTCGCGGTCGCCGAGAGCGCTTACTACAACATGAACGGCTACAAGGAGAATCAGTGCATCATCATCAGGTACGTCGGCCCCTTTTGCGGCCGCGCGCTCCTGGGATGTTGACGAGTGGCAGTGGTGAGTCCGGAGCCGGAAAGACCGAGGCGGCGAAGCGGATAATGCAGTACATCGCGGCGGCATCGTCAACGTCGTCGTCGACGATCCAGCAGATCAAGGACATGGTTCTCGCGACCAATCCGCTGCTGGAATCCTTCGGATGCGCGAAGACGCTCAGGAACAACAATTCGAGTCGGCACGGAAAGTACCTCGAGATCCAGTTCAACTCGCAGGGAGAGCCCGTCGGTGCCAACATCACCAATTACCTGCTGGAGAAGAATAGGGTTGTGGGGCAGATTCGGGACGAGAGGAATTTCCACATCTTCTACCAGTTCGCAAAGGCTGCTAGCCAACAGCACCGAGGTTGGTTGGAAAAGCGATGTTCTCCGGGTGTGATAGGCCACTGACGCACCGGCAGAACTGTTTGGCATCCAGGGACCCGAGTCGTACGTCTACACCTCCAAGTCCGGGTGTATGCAGGTGCCGGGGATCGACGACATGGCAGACTTCCAAGAGACGCTGCAGGCGATGCAAATCATCGGGCTGTCGCAACAAGAGCAGGACCAGATCTTCCGGATGCTGTCCTCCATCCTGTGGCTGGGGAACATCCAGTTCGCGGAGGACGACAGCGGCAATGGTGCGATCGTCGACTCGTCGGTCACCGACTTTGTCGCGTATCTGCTCGAGGTCGACGGCGCGGCCGTGAACAAGGCGCTCACCCTGCGGATCATGGAGACGAGTCGCGGCGGGCGGAGGGGAAGTGTCTACGAGGTGCCGCTGAATCCGGCACAAGCGAGTTCTGTCCGCGACGCGCTCGCCAAGGCCATCTACAACAATCTATTCGAGTGGATCGTCGACCGCGTGAATCTGGCCATGCAAACGCAGGGCGGGGTCGTGGCGAACTCGATTGGAATCCTGGATATCTACGGATTCGAGATTTTCGACACCAATTCGTTCGAGCAGCTTTGCATCAACTACGTCAATGAGAAGCTCCAGCAGATCTTCATCCAGCTCACCCTCAGGACCGAACAGGAGGAGTACGAGCGGGAGCAGATCAAATGGACGCCGATCAAGTACTTCGACAACAAAGTCGTGTGCGACCTGATCGAGGAAAAGCGACCCCCGGGTGTCCTTGCTGCGCTGAACGACGCCTGCGCCACGGCCCATGCGGATCCGTCGGCCGCCGACTCATCGTTCGTCCAAGGGCTGAACAGGCTCGGAGACCACAAGCACTTCGAGAATCGGTCCGGTCAGTTCGTGATCAAACACTATGCCGGCGACGTGCACTACAGCGTTCCGGGCATGACGGAGAAGAATAAGGATCAGTTGCTCAAGGATATCCTCGAGCTTGTAGCAGCAAGCTCAAACACTTTCATCAAGACCCTCTTCCCGCAACAGATCGACAAGGACAACAAGCGACGACCGCCGACAGCCGGTGACAAGATCAAGGTTTCCGCCAATGACCTCGTGCAGACGCTCATGAAGGCGCAGCCGTCGTACATCCGTACCATCAAACCGAACCAGAACAAGAGTCCCACCGAATACGACGTTCCGGCAGTCCTGCATCAAATCAAGTACCTCGGACTTCAAGAGAACGTGCGCATCCGTCGTGCCGGATTCGCCTACAGGCAGTCATTCGAGAAGTTCATTGAACGTTTCTATCTGCTCTCGCCCAAAACCAGCTATGCTGGAGATTTCACCTGGACTGGGGATGTCAAGTCTGGTGTCTTGCAGATTCTGAAGGATACCAGTATCCCGAAGGATGAATGGCAGATGGGTGTCACCAAGGCGTTCATCAAGACCCCCGAGACACTGTTTGCACTCGAGACCATGAGAGATCGATACTGGCACAACATGGCTATCCGTATTCAGCGCGCGTGGAGGAACTACCTCCGGTACCGTGCCGAGTGCGCCTCCAGAATCCAACGGGCATGGAGGAAGAAGCGCGGCGGAGAAGAATTCTTGAAGCTGCGGGACCAGGGACACAGGCAGTTGAGCGGCAAGAAGGAGCGGAGACGCATGAGTCTCTTGGGAAGCCGGCGGTTCATGGGAGATTATCTTGGGGCTGGTAATAGGGGCGGGCCGGGCGAGATGCTCAAGAACACTACCGGTATCAGCGCGGCCGAGAATGTGGTCTTCAGCTGCAGGGGCGAGCTTCTCGTTTCGAAATTGGGTCGCAGCAGCAAGCCGAGTCCTCGGGTGCTCATCCTGACGAACCGCGCTTTCTACGTCATCTCTCAAGCCGTGATTAATGGCCAACTGTCCATCACCGCGGAGCACAATATCCCCATGGGCGCTATCAAGTACATCGGCATGACAAACCTCCGCGACGATTGGTTTTGTTTGGGGATCGGATCTCCTCAGGCGCCGGATCCTCTGATCTCTTGTGTGTTCAAAACCGAGCTCGTCACCCATCTGAACATCACTCTCAAAGCTGGTATTGAAATCCGGATCGGTCCCACGATTGAGTACTCGAAGAAGCCGGGCAAGAGGGTGGTCGTCAAGTCGATGAAAGATCCCGCGGTCCCCCGAGACGACCTCTACAAGTCTTCGACCATTCACGTCGGACCCGGTGAACCGCCGAACTCTACCAGCAAACCCACACCGAAGGGGAAGCAACAGCCAGCGAAGCCGATTACCACCGGCAAGCTACTGCGGCCGGGTGGGCCAAAGGGTGGAGCGGGGAACAGTCGGCCTGCCGCTGCACGGCCACTGCCACAGGAACAGAGGCCAGTCCCACAACCTCGTGCTGTCCCGCAACGAACCGCCAGTGTCGCTGGCCGCCCAGCACCGGCGGCGTCTCAGACGCCCGTTCGGAGACCCGTTGCGCCGGCGGTCACGGCAGCAGCAGCATCCCACGCACGGACACCATCGGCAGCCTCGGTGCGGCCGCCACCACCGCCTCCCCCTCCGCCTGTCGAGGCTCCCCCGCCCTCAGCGGACCCAATGTGCAAAGCTAAATTCGACTTCGCCGGTTCCACCAGCCAAGAGCTGTCGGTGACCGCCGGTGATGTCGTTGGGCTCCTTCGGAAGGAGGACAACGGCTGGTGGCTGGTCAAACGGCTCGACACCAACGTGCAGGGGTGGGCACCAAGCGCGTATCTGGAGGAAGTAGCCCCGCTCCCAAAGAAGGCTGCGCCGCCGCCGCCCAAAAGACCCAATAAGCCCCCAGCGCCGCCGAAGCGGCCCGGTGTTGCCGGAACGCCAGACCGGAACAGCGCTGCCGGCAGTTCAGGAGCGAGTACGAGCGGAGACAGCTTCGCAGGCGGGTTGGCCGAGGCGGTAAGTCGATTCGTTCTCCTAGAAAGATGAGACTGGTTACTGACGAACGTGCAGTTGAAGAAACGGCAGGAGGCCATGTCGAAGGAAGAAGATGAGGATGATTGGTAGAGTTTGCTTAGATTTGATATTCTCCCGCTTTTTGAATTTCTGGGCACCGCGTGCTACATTACGTATACATATATATCGATTCTGTTCCGTACCGTTGTCGATCGTCCCTTCTCGGGGAGTTTTGGTTTCCTGAGTGTACCGCGGGAAGTGTTGATAGATTTTAGCGATGCTGGTCTTGCAACTGCGCTGTGTTGCGGGGGGAGGGGGGCTTGCGTTATGCATTTGCATCTTTGAGTTGAATCCAATTGGGCCACTATGTATTCTATAGATATCTCAGGAAGATCCTATGGCCGCCTTGCCACACGTGCGCCGGCCAGTCCCGTGACTCCAGTTGCTTCTTGGCGCCACGTCACTAGTTGCCTGGTCAGCTCTCAGCTCTCGCGTCCACAGCTGCGCCGACGATGCAATGCTCGACCCAAAGCTGTCCCACCTCGCCGTCACCGCCGTCGTCCTCTTGACCGCGGTCCTTGCGTACCCGTCCCAGATCTACCTGCTGTCGCCGCACTGGACGCGAAACCAACACATCCTCTTCAACGCTGCGGTAGCATGCATCTGGATCACCTACGCGCGTGCGATCTTCACCGATCCGGGCTCGCCGCCGGCTGGCTGGGTCCCGCCCGTCGTTGCGGACGCCGAGGACGGCCGCGGGCGCGCGGAACAGCGACGTCTGGTCGCGACGCACGCTCGGTGGTGTAAACGATGCGAGAGATACAAGCCCGCGAGGACACATCACTGCAAGACGTGCGGCCGGTAAATCACTTCCAACGCTGCAGGGAGGGGGCGGGAGGTTGGCTGATGATGGCGAGCGCGCACACCACACAGTTGCATCCTGAAAATGGACCACCATTGCCCCTGGACGGCGTCCTGCATCGGCTACCGCAACACTCCGCACTTCCTCCGCTTCCTGTTCTTCGCCACCAGCACGACCTTCTACCTCCTCCTCGCGCTGCTCGCGCGCGCCTACGCCGTGTGGGTCGCGCGTGCCTTGCCGGCGTACTATTCCCCGCACTCGACCGGCCAGCTGCTGCTGCTCGTCGTGCTGCTGCTCGTCGCCGTCCCGCTGTGGGTCGCGCTGCTCGCGCTTTCCCTCAGGACGCTCCAGCAGACGGCGACGGGCTACACGACGATCGAGACGTGGCAGTCCAGCCGGCACTCGGCGGACGTCCGCCGCGGCAACGCGCGGAAGCAGGTGTACCCGTACGACGTGGGCATCTGGGAGAACCTCGTCGCCGCGTTCGGGTACCAGTTCTTTCTGCCGCTGTGGCTGAACCCGTTCGCGCGCTCGCCCCGGGTCGGCGCGCGAGTGGCCGTGCCCGGCGTCAGCGGCGGATTGGTCGCCGGGCTCGAGTGGGAGGTCAACGGCTTCGAGAGTCCCGATCTCGTCTGGCCGCCGAAGGACCCCGAGACGCAGCAGCACCAGCAGCACGCGCTCGAGAGGAGCGGCGTCGTGAGCATCCTGCAGGACCCGGGCGAGCTCGATGTCGGCGCCTTCCGGCGACGCCAGGCACACGACCTGAAGCGCTGGGAACGAGGCCCGGTCAAGGCGCCCCCGGCGCGCATCCCTAACCACGGAATAATGAGCATTGAGAGTCTCGCGCCGATCGGCGATAGCATCGTGGTCGCGGACGACGACGGCGAGGAGGAGGAGAGTGACGGCTGGAGGAACGAGGATGGCGAGAGGCTGGCGGACTACGGTGTCGACGAGGAGGTTGAGGAGGACGACGAGGATGTTCCACTGGCGATCCTGGTGCACAGGAAGAGGATGGAAGCGGAAAGGGTGGGCGGCGTGCTCGGCGAGCGGGGCGTTAATACTCTGTACTGAGCAGATGCGAGTGATACCCGGCGTGGACGGGCGATGTTGGTTAGAGACGGATACACACTTACCTACCTGCATGGCTATACTATACTTTTGCGGAAAATTGAAAATCGAAAATCGCTTCAGCGGTGACGACCGAGACTGGCGCGCGAGCGATATCCACATACTTACGTTCGGGCACATGATCACTCGAAGTAACTATCTACGGGGGGGAGTGAGTGCATTTCTTATTCTTTTGGCCAGGCCAGGCCAGGCCAAGGCGGAGGGCAGGGGGAGAGAGCCACACCGTGCCGTAAGGGGACAGTGGCAGTGGACGGAAACGGACTGTGCGCGGGTGTGTATAGAGTATATTCAATATTTCGCGCGAACAATGACAAAACAAAAAGAAAAAAAAACGACTGAGGGGCAAACACGTCCGACTCCAGCCCTCAACTACCGCATCCCGCATCCCGCATCCCGCCCGATTCTTCCCACCGCGGGGGGGGGGGATCGAGAGCAATACGGACGCGTGTGCTGGTCGTCGAAGACAGTCCGTACTACATAGTTATAGTTGAGGTTTCCACTGCAGACGGAATACATCAACAGGATCTCGCCCATCCGCCTGGGTCAGCGGTTGGCCATCCGTCATTTGTTTTCCTTTTTTTTTTTTTTGTGAAGGTATATAGTGTGTGTGTGTGTGTGTGTGTGTACAACTCAATGGCTACGGTTGTTGTTCATCCACTCCGCTGGGACAGATGTTCACATCGTATCATCCGGATCACTCGATCGGCGTAGTTGGGGTGGTCTCGCGGATCTCCCTTCTGCACAGGTGTGTACATAAATACATGTGCTCGGACGGTTCACTGCAAAAAACCTATCTGTACCACCACCGTCTATTCGGCCACAATATACAACCAGCACAAACACTCGCTGGGGGGGGGGGGGGGGGGCGGGTGGGTTGGGG
>Ga0307516_10000280_pt1 | contig 66182 bp, 81 predicted proteins | sample 19_EM_MG_FD_203310 | JGI IMG/M metagenome (GOLD analysis project Ga0307516, IMG submission 203310) | Populus trichocarpa ectomycorrhiza microbial communities from riparian zone in the Pacific Northwest, United States - 19_EM | ecosystem: Host-associated > Plants > Roots > Unclassified | place... | reverse complement strand
GACCACTTTGGCCGCCGAGGCCCTAACTCCACTCCCGTCTCCCGTCTCTCGTCAGGACCCTGGTGCTCCTTGTGTTTTCCGTGTTTTCCCGGACGCATAGGCACCAACCTGGTCTTGTTGTCCTGAGCAATTCACTCACGTATGCACCAGCCAAGGTGGACGTGGGCCTTGGCCCGGAGCATGCTCGTCCTGACCGGTACTAACGGCAAGATACGGTGCTGCTGCCAACCTCGTCGTTCCCATAGCTTCTATGGGTCACACGGGTTCCGCTTTGCTACCGCGGAGCGGTCCCCGGCAGACCACTTTGGCCGCCGAGGTCCTAACTCCACTCTTGCCTCCCGTCTAGACTCTTGCGCTCCTTGTGTTTTCCTCATTCTTTCGAGTGGGTTTCAAGGAGTTCCATACCTCGGTAGTGTTCCGGGCCTTCTCCGGTATTGCCGGCGTTTTGTCTGGTCGGCTCGGGCTTTGCCGAGCCGTCACGGGTCGCTTTCGGCATTGTCAAGCGTCACGGATCGCTTTCGGCATCGTCGCTTGTCATGGATCGTTCTGCAACATAAATCGTATTCCATTCTTGCTGCCCTGTCGCTGGGGTGTGACACCCGGGGTGGTCTCTTCGCGGCTCTTCTCATATGCCTTATGTGGGCTCGTTGTTCGCGCGGTATCCATCACACCCGGCGTGGTCTCTTCCTGGTTCTTCTCACACGCCTTACGTGGGCTCGTTGTTCTCGCGGTATCTATCACACCTGGCGTGGTCTCTTCGCGGCTCTTCTCACACGCCTTACGTCGGCTTGTTGTTCTCGTGGTATCCGTCACACCCGGTGTGGTCTCTTCGCAGCTCTTCTCATATGCCTTACGTGGGCTCGTTGTTCGCACGGTATCCATCACGCCCGGCGTGGTCTCTTACTGGCTCTTCTCACACGCCTTACATGGGCTCGTTGTTCTCGCGGTATCTATCACGCCTGGCGTGGTCTCTTCGTGGCTCTTCTCACACGCCTTACGTCGGCTTGTTGTTCTCGCGGTATCCTTCATACCCGGCGTGGTCTCTTCGCGGCTCTTCTCACATGCCTTGCGTGGGCTCGTTGTTCTTGGGGAGTGGTGGTCGCAGCGCCGGTGACGGGGATAGAGAGGTAGGTCTGTGGAGAGAGATAATACATTGTGTGGAGAAGAATCTCCAGCCTAGCTACCGCGCCCTTCATTTATACTTTTTCTTCCCTCTGTGGAATCACAGCTTGCCCGCAAGACTGACACAGTTCCTCCATCTAACATCATGACTCGATCTCTGCGCCCAAGGAAAACACATGATCGCACTTGGCCGCCAGACGGCCAACACTCTACTCGCAGCAACAGGAGAAAGGACGCCCAAGCAGTAACAGTAAAGGAAAGGAAGACTGACGTACAACTTAATCAAGGGAAAACAATACTGGTAACGAATATGGGAGAAGGACGTGCAAGCTCAATCAATGGGAGACAACAAATGTAGCAGACTGGAGAAAGGATACGCAAGCATAATCAACAGGAAACGACATACATAACGATGACAGAAGAAGGACGCGCAAGTAACATAACGGAGACGAAGGAGAGAGGTCTAGACTGGTCAGCAGTCGGGGATATCACTACCGAAGCGATCTGGCGGAGATCGGTCGTGGCGCCTAAGCGCGCAGGATGACGGCGGCTGCAGCAGTGGAAACTAGCACGAGCCACAGGGCGACAAGGGTGAAAGTGGCACCAGCGCTGGTGCCAAGGAGCCTGTCGCGCCAGGTTCGTGACACTGGCCCCTTGCACCCAATCTTGTAGTTCCTGCATGAGCGTTAGCGGGTAACGGTTCAGGATGGTGACTTCATTCAGTTTTTAGTAGTCGACACACAATCTGAGTCCTTTTCCATTTGGTTTTGGGACCAACAAGATTGGTGAGCCGGCTGGCGACGTGGAAGGTCGTATTTTCCCTGACTTTTCCATTTCTTTTTGCCATTCCCTGAGGGTCTGTAATTCTGTTTCCGACAGTGGGTAGATGGGTCCCCAGGGTGCTGTAGCCCCTTCTTTTAACTCGATTTTGCAATCGTAGGTGCTGTGTTTTGGCAGTGCTTCTACGAGGTCATTCCCCAGTACGTCCAGGTAGGGGCGCAATTCGTCCAGTACCTGATTCGCTCTGGTGTCCTGTATTGCTGCCACATAACCTATTACTCGGGCCTCCGGGTCCCTGCTTACTGCTTCGTCCCAGGTCATCGAGAATTCGGCTTGTTCGTATCGCGTGGGCGATTCTAGGCACAGAGTTCTGTTGAACTGGATTTCGCTGGTCTCCCAGACACCTTGGGGGGTGTGCTTGAGTTTCCACCAGAAGGGTAGGAAGATGTCGACTTCTGCTTCCATTGGGGTTACTTCGAATTTTCCCTTGTGAAGTAGCGTCGTTGTTGCAGAAGCAGTGTTTTGGTGTAGAATACCCCTGCTTCATCAGCAAAAAAATGGAAAGTTGAAGTATATTGCTTTTTTTACAGGTGAGACATAAATTTGAACTAATATTTCTCAAGGTTTCAGCTAAAAATAAAGCACTTTTTTTTTTTTAAAATCCTTACGGGAGCAAAATATAACTTCTCCTCTTATGGGAGTCAGCGATGCATATGGGAGCTACGGGACAGGAGCTCCCTAGGAATTCTCAAATTTTTTGCTGATATTCTTCCATGCGGCAGCCCGTAAAGTTTTCGATACAGATTGCCGGGTCGTATTTGAACATTGGAAGCCGTAGTTTTTGACCCATTGAAAGGTTGACCAGTGGCACGGAGAATCCTGTGTCGAATAATGCCTGGATCAGATATTGGTTTTTTCCCACATGTAGTACCATAGTTATGACGGGTCTGGTTCCACTTCGTGGTTTCTTGTGCTTTGGTTCTACTGTGGTCTCTTGCTTTCTTCTTCTTTTTTGGCTGGTTCCGCATATGATGTGGAAGGACTTGGGGCCTGGCCTTGTCCCATGACCCTTTAAAAATCCTCCTCGTCGTTTTCCCATATCGCCGGCCAATTATTTGGTTCCGAGTTTATTGTCTCAGCTGCCATGATTTTCTGGGCTTTGGCGGCTGGAAGTGCCTATTCTTCTCCTTCTTTGGGTTCTCATTGTCATTTGTTTCCTGCGGATACTCTCCAGGGTGCTAGAGGGAGCACCGTTATGTTTTTCGTTTTTGTGGCGTAGCATTGCGACGATCGGAGTCCGGTCTGTCCGCATCGGTGGCATCCTTTGTGGTGGATATATTCCGTACGTTCTGCCCCAGGTACCCCTTCCATGGCCGCATGGTACAACCCCCACCTTTTTGGTCCTCTGAATTCGTCCGTTGGCTGGTTTACGGGTCCTTGTTCGGTGGGTTTTTGGCCGGCCTTGTTAGAGCACTTGCTGAACTCGCTTTTCTTCCTTTCCTGCTTTTTCTTTTCGTCGGTTCTGCTAGTGCCTGCTTGCCTGGCGGCATCCCGAGTTCTCTCTATGGTCATCATCTGTTCCACTTGTAGACCCACCTGTCAGGTTGCTTGCAGGAATCCCTCATCGTCTGCAAATTCCCCCAGATAGTGGGAGAACCTCAATTTCATTATTTCGGAAGTCATTGCTAGGTCGATTTTTTCCCTCAAGCTTTCCCCGGTGACCCTGGCGAAGTTGTTGAGGGCCTGAAACTCCGTAAAGTAGGTGCAAATAGACCCCTGGTATCGGAGCTGCCCAAGTTTCAGCTGCGTATGAGCAGCCTCCCACTCTTTACGGTACTCCGTTCGGATGGCCGCCGAGTAATTGGCCCAGGTGTCATTATCCCGAAGTTCTCGGTACCGGTGTAGGTGCCATACCAGGGCCGTGTCCGTTCGGAGGGTCCTGACCCATGTGATCTTCTGTCAATCGACCGTTTCCGGGTAGAATCCCAGATATATGGTAACTGACTCCCACCATTGGTTGAAAGTGGTGGAGCTTTTCCCATCGAATTTCTTCAGATTTTTTATCTTCAACCTGGAGGTGGTAGTCCTTGCTTCATTCATGGATCACTCTGGCACTCGGGTGGCCATGATTCCGGCTCCTACTAGCCTCACTATCTCCGTCGGGGTGAGCATTGTTGCCAATTGCCCTTTTGTGGGCTCCTTCGTGTTGGGGGGCAGTCTCCCTGTTGGCAGGTTTCATTCATACAGGTCTTCATCATCGGTGTCTTCTTCGCTTGGTGGAGGCAAAGGGGATGGGGACACGGCTGGCCTTCATGCCCTCTTGGGTGGGCCTCCTCCACCTGCCCCTCCGGCAGGTCATTCGGGAGCTCGTAGTCCCTGAATGGCGCTACCTAGCGTTGCCGGTTTTGTCGCGGCTGTAGGGAAGAGGGGTGATATCGATAGACGACCTGTTGGCTGAGCCGGTACAGGCATTGTCGGGGTTTGGCATAACGGGATGGCCACGGCCACTTTTTGAATTTCTTCTTGGACCTTGTCCAGTTGTTCCTCTAGCCTGGCCACCCTCTCTTGGTCCTTTTGCCCTTGTTGTTCGAGGCTGCCTACTTTCTGTTGGTGGTCAGCAGCCCATTTCTCCACATTACCTTGGAGCACTGCCAGGTGTTGGTTTCTAGCCACATTGGCTTCCCCCAGAAAGGCCACGGTGTCGTGCATTCGCACCACCTGGGTTGTCGTGTGCAGGCGCTGAACCTTGACTTTCTGGGTTCGTTCGATAATGGTCTCCCAGACTTGTCAGGCAAATGCCTGGTACACATTAGCAGCTACCATGAGTTCGTTTCGTACCCATGCCTCCGCTATTTCCTCTTTTGCTTCCATCCTCTCATAGACATATAACGTTCGCTGGGACAGCCTGCAGTAAGCTTTCTCGATCCGTCTAATTCGTCGGTCCGTTCAGTCCACCATGTTACCACATAAGACCATGAGCTGGCATAGGTCTTGTTCGGCTTGTCGCTATTGGTTAACGATCGCCCTCATCCAATCCACTGGGTTGGCTATTTCCATAACCTGCATTTGTGGTTCCTCCTCGTTGGTAATTTGCAGTAGGTTCTGAGGAGCCTCCAAGCAACACATGTTGAAGTCCGAAGCGGTAGACATTTCTTCAGTATAGATCTAGAAAGTGTTCCGTGAAGATGGTCTCGTCATCTTCACAGGTGTAGTCACAGATTTCACGAAATTTGTATCCGTCGAGGTCGGCGCACCAATTATTGGTTGCACAGTTGGACCAGTACTGAGTGTACCAGTTATCGGGGGTGCAATTGATTTGCGCAGTCTCTGGGATCGGTCCATCGGAGAATTCTTCCCACTGTTCGTACTTTGTGATTACTTCGTCGATCGAGGAGAATGTGTAGTTGAGTGTGTATTGGGAAGTTGGCTCGAATATGTTTGAAAGTTCGAGTAGGTTGTAACGGGCGTGGCTCTCTGACTCCAGGTAGCGAACCAGGACTTATGGACGAGGGTGTGGGGGTGTGGACAGATAAGGACAAGACATGGGGAAACGGACAAGGCAAGGACGTGGAGTTGAGGTGGAACAATTGCTCATAGTCAAGTCCGACTATGGCTCACGATAACAAGTTGTTGCGTGAAGAAGAAACATGCAAGACAGACAACAGCGCACTCTTACATACAATGAGCGCGATCCTCCACATCCAGATCCTTCTCCACACCACGCAACCAGATCCAGCAGAACCTTTCCTCACCGCGCACCTAGAACCTTTCCTCACCACGCAACCAGAACCTTGCCACGCAACCAGAACCTTCCCTCGCCGTGCATGTAGAACCTTTCCTCGCCATGCAACCAGAACCTTTCCCCGCCACGCACCTAGAACCTTTCCTCGCTGCGCAACCAGAACCTTGCCACGCTGCACAACCCAGAACGTTCCAGACTCTAGTCGTTCTGGATAGGTGGTGACAGTGGTGGCATGCCGTTACATACGTATTCGTGATCTTGTTCGAAGGAGGGCATGTGCTGGTTTCCTTCTTGAGAAAGTACTCTAATTTTTGGATCTAAGATTATAGTGTGACACTGGGGTTGTATCGTAACCAGAGTGATGGAGAATCAAAAGGTAATCAGGCTACTTTTGATAATTTACAGAGGAATAATCTTAGATCTTGTGTGTAGGTCTCCATGGGTTTCGGCAGTGGTGTTTGTGGTGTTCATACTCAGTCTTTCTTTCTTGGAGCAGGCTCTCTTTCGGGCTTTATATCTTTGGAGGGATGATGTTACGTGTCTTCTCTTCGTCAGAGTTCGACGCTGGGTTTTCTCATCCGCTTCTCACCGGAGGTATCCGTGTTTTAGTCATAGCCCCTATCTCACAGATAAGGCTTTCTGCCCTCTTTGGCCCTGGTTGGTCTAACGATATGCCGAATGTATCCCTGCACTGCATAATTCCATCAGGTCCTACGGGTGAGCGGATTACATGCCTATCCGAGAAAGAGAAGATATTGGTTATGACCTAACCCCTCGTATCCCGTATTTAGTTGTGTTCGATGTCACTTCTGGGATAGCCCATTAGGTCCATTACAGCCATAACGTCTAATTCCGAGGCTATCTTTCACCTAGACTCCTGAGACTGACTAACTCACTTTCCTTCGGTGATTGCAAACCCCCCTGTGACTTCCTCCGTCGTGCCTTGTTCCGCCTATTTTCCTCCGCTGTAACAACCATTCCGGACTCCTAAATCTACCAGTGAATTTAGATGAAGATCCACCGTGGTGAACAGAAGGTTCTCTACACATACAGCAGCCCCAGTGACTTGTCAGGGATTTTACGGTAAGGGCTCTACGAGACGGTACTCGGAGAGGGGTAGCTGTCCTCAGACTGTCATCATCACCTGTTGTCCAACATTTTGGCAAGCTATATCGGGAGATCTCCAGGCTTAGGGTTGGCAAGGACGTCATAATATATACCAAACATGGCTAATGTCAGTGGCAGTGAAAATATCCGTGGATTTCGGGGTGCAGATGTGTACACGATGGCGTATAAACCATAATGGGCCTGAATATAATGATGAGGGGTGAAACTTGCCTTCCCATATCCCACAGACCTGCAGACTGATCCACTGCGAAGGCGAAATGTGCTGGTTAAGGGCCCAAACTGTTGGAATATATTGATGAAGATAGTTGATGCGATATAGCATCATTGTTGGAATATATGTGTCAGAATAAGGGGCATCCGGAGATGACGGACTGGAGACAGCGTCCGGAGATGACGGACCAGAGGCAACATGTCCGGAGATGACAGCAGCCTTAATCTCCAAGCACTGGCTCAGGAGACAGTCTTCCGTCCTTTCCCCTTGGTGAGTTCCTCATGCGCGTTGTATATAAAGAGAATGTTTTTCCTTCGACCTTGTATCAATCAATCAGTTCACTGTCTCCGTCTCTATCAATCCCTATATTCCAACAGGTTGTGATCCCGGATTGAACACTGTACGAATCCACAACCTATCGATAATCGAACCTGCCAATATTTCCACCCACCTCACTTCTGCACCACATCCCTACACTCTAGTTTTTAAGCCTCAACCGTTTGAGCATCAGGAAAAAAAATCTGCGTCCGGACGCACAAGCTGCGTCCAGATGCACCAGGCGTTCGGGACGCTCTGGACGCACCCTGGCAGGGCACATACCACTCCCAACACGAAACGCACAGGAAATGTGAATTCGGACGCAGCACGCCATAACACCGTGCGTTCGGACGCCGCATGCCAGGGCGCCGTGCATCCGGACACATCTCGCTATTGCATCTGCTTACCGGACAGAGCGTGTCAGGGCATTTTCCTTCTGGACGCAGCCGTGTCAGGGCATTTTCCTTCTGGACGCAGCCGTGTCAGAGCATTTTCCTTCTGGGCGCAGCCGTGTCAGGGCAAATGGCGTCCAAACGACGCGTGTTATGGCACCACGGTCACGCTGTCTGTCAAGGTACAGAACATCATAGCAAATAGTCTTGTCGCATTCGCAAACACGCCGCGGGTTCCAGGCATAGTGACTCAGTCCAGTTCTATTCATTCTATCTAATGTACATCTATATATGCTACTACCACACTTCGCGTGGAAACAAAGGAAAGTTGGCAAATACGACACGACACGTTGAGCACGACGCGATGAGTACAATGCGATGAGCACGACGGGATGAGCACGACGAGATGAACACAACGCGATGAGCATGACGACTATGAGGAGGATGGCGATGAGCACGCCGCCGCGGTGAGTATGAGCGTTTGTAAGACGCGGCAAGTATGATGTCAATGAGGGTGCCGGTGGCGAGGACGATAGCAAGTAGGACGCGGTGAGTATGATTGCAAGTAAGACGCGGTGAGTATGATGGTGAGCTTTGTGACATAGTTAGCACAGCTCTCGGAGTGACAGACAGCGGGAAGTTGTACAATACAACGTGACAAGTACGATATCAATGAGGGTGCCGGCGGCGAGAACAACAGTGGGTAGGACGCGGCGAGTATGATGTCAATGAGTGTGCCGGCGGCGACAACAATAGCAAGTAGGACACGGTGAGTATGATTGCAAGTAAGACACGGCGAGTATGATGGCGAGCTTTGTGACAAGGTTAGCGCAGCTCTCAGAGTGACAGTGACACAGGGAAGTTGTACAATACACAGTGAGGAGTACGATGTCAATGAGGGTGCCAGCGGCGAGGACGATAGCGAGTAGGACGCGGCGAGTAAGTCGCGGCGAGTATGATGGCATGAAAGACACGACGACTACGATGGCAATAGAAAGCGCCAAGCCACTACTAACCCTTGCGCTTTCGCAAGGTTCGGCTCATCACTCAGAGATAGACCCCTTTTTTCTTCTCCTTTCACCTCGTCCTACTCGTCGATATTTTCCTAATCGACATCTTACTCGTTGCGCCTTTCGCGCCATCATACTCGCCACGTCTTACTCGCTCATACTTGCTGCGTCCTACTCGCCCACACTCCCTGCATCCTACCCCCTATCGTTCTCGCCGCCGGCACCCTCATTGACATCGTACTCGTCACGTTGTATTGTACAACTTCCCGCTGGATGTCACTCCGAGAGCTGTGCTAACCATGTCACAAAGCTCACCATCATACTCGCTGTGTCTTACTTGCAATCATACTTGCCACATCCTACTTGCTATCGTCCTCGCCACCGGCACCCTCATTGACATCATACTCGCCACGTCTTACGCGCGCTGATACTCGCCGCGGCCTACTCGCTATCGTTCTCGCCGCCGGCACCCTCATTGACATCATACTTGCCGCGTCCTACCTGCTATCGTTCTCGCCTCCGGCACCCTCATTGACATCGTACTCGTCACGTTGTATTGTACAACTTCCCGCTGTCTGTCACTCTGAGAGCTGTGCTAACCATGTCACAAAGCTCGCAATCATACTCGGCGCGTCTTACTTGCAATCATACTCGCCGCCTCCTACTTGCTATCGTCCTTGCTGCTGGCACCCTCATTGACATGATACTCGCCTCGTCCTACCCGCTATCGTTCTCGCCACCGGCACCCTGATTGCCATCGTACTCGTCACATTGTATTGTACAACTTCCCGCTGTCTGTCACTCTGAGAGCTGTGCTAACCATGTCACAAAGCTCGCAATCATACTCGCCGCGTCCTACTTGCTATCGTCCTCACCGCCGCTGGCATGCTCATCGCCATCATCCTCATAGTCATCAGGCTCATTGCGTCGTGTTCATCTAGTCGTGATCATCGCGTCGTACTCATCGCGTCGTGCTCATCGTGTCGTGCTCATCGCGTCGTGCTCAACGCGTCGTGTTGTATTTGCCCACTTTCCTTTGTTTCCGCGCGAAGTGTGGTAGTAGCATATATAGATGTACATTAGATAGAATGAATAGAACTGGACTGAGTCACTATGCCTGGAACCCGCTGCGTGTTTGCGAATGCGACAAGAGTATTTGCTGTGATGTTCTGTGCCTTGACAGTCAGCGTGACCGTGGTGCCATGACAGGCGTCGTCCAGACGCCATTTGCCCTGACATGGCTACGTCCAGAAGGAAAATGCCCTGACACGGCTGCGTCCAGAAGGAAAATGCCCTGACATGGCTGTGTCCAGAAGGAAAATGCCCTGACACGCTGCGTCCGGTAAGCAGATGCCGTGGTGAGCTGCGTCCGGACACACGGTGCCGTGGCGAGCTGCGTCCTTATGCACGGTGCCATGGCGAAGTGCATCTGAGTTAAGCAGGTTGCGTCCACAGCGTCCAGAGCGTCTAGTGCGTCCGGACGCTCAGGACGCAATTTTTTTTTTCCTGATGAGCCGCGTCGCGTTCGACAACATCGCCAAGATGGTCTTAACCAGACAACGTGTCATGTTTGCACCTACTAAACACCTGAAACTACTGCTTGTAGAGAACGGCATGAGATGATTCCCTACTGCTGACGCCGTGACTACAGTCAATGCGACGACCGCCCTGCCTCGACGATCCACCTATGTATCGGTTGAACCCACGATTGGAAACTTCATCCGAAGTCCTCGCACGAACGAAATCGATTCTGCTGTACGTGTTTGGGAAATCCTTAGCAAGGACTACAACTCTGCCTTCGCGATATTTGGTTGTCGAATACATCATGAAGCGACTCGCCGTTTGCCAGGAATTGGGTGGAACCAAAGAAGCGGTCCCGAATACCACCGTCGATGGCCACTTTCTTTTCGAGCCATACCACGATCGATGGACATTGTCGCCGACGACCATGACTACAATCGGTGTGCTGACAGTGCAGCCGCGATAATCTACCTATCCTATGAACCTACGATTCGAGCCATCATATGAAGTCCGCTCGCAAACTGAATCATTCTGCAGCCCACGTCAATGAATTCCTTCGCCAGAAATACGACTCTACGTTCACGATATCTGGTCATATCAATGCTGTCGGAACTGCTGTACGTGCTTGGTGATGCTGGAGCTGCAGTGGTGCCCCATACTGGAGCTGCTGTCCACGTTCAATATTGATGGAGCTGCTGTACGCGCCCATGATAATGGAACTGCTGTGCGCACTTGGTGATGCTGGAGCTGCAGTGGCGCCCCATACCAGAGCTACTGTCCGCGTTTGATATTGATGGAGCTGCTGTACGCACCCAGTGATGACGCAGCTGTGTGCGCGTTCGGTGATGCCGGAGCTGCTGTGGCGCCCCATACCGGAGCTGCTGTGTACTCTCAACGCTAACATATGGACAGATTATCCAACGGATCGGCCTGCGCATTGGCCTGGTATCCAGGGGAAGCTTCCGGTGAAGTACGTGCAGGTGGTTAAACAGGTTTCTTTCCCTCTCCTTTCTTTCTTTGGTGGATGCACTCTTCCTCCGATGTCCGTGATTTTCCCATGAGGTTTTTTACATGGTTATAAGTTTTAACGAGGCATCCGAGGATACTGGATTTCACTGTTTTTGTTTCTTTTCTCTGCAACTGTTTGTAGCTATACTGGCGGTTTCGTTTTCTCCTTCTCTCCTGCGTTCCTTTGCATCTTCCGTACGAGGGGAAGTGTCAGAATAAGGGGCATCCGGAGACGACAGACCGGAGAAGGCGTCTGGAGATGACGGACCAGAGGCAACATGTCCGGAGATGACAGCAGCCTTAGTCTCCGAGCACAGGCTCGGGAGACAGTCTTCTGTCCTTTCCCCTTGGCGAGTTCCTCAGGCATGTTGTATATAGAGAGAATGTTTTTCCTTCGACCTTGTATCAATCAATCAGTTCACTATCTTCATCTCTATCGATCTCTATATTCCAAAAATTACGGTTTGAGATAAAGATGGTTGATTCGATGGCAATCATCGTGGGCGGCAAGATCTTCCTCTCTACAAGGAGCCTGCAGGGTGCATCAGCAGACTTGTAGTCCGACACGGCGCTTGGGTGAGGGCCGTCCTTGGGACAACATCTCCTGACGTCGATGATTTTGCCACATATATTCGTCCCCTGGCGGGATGCTGATACCACAGCCGGCTAGCATTTTTTTATTTTATTTTTTATTTTATTCATTATTCGTGTGCAACCTAGTGAAATCACGACAAGAGTATATACACTCCGATTCCTGTCTGCTGTCCACGCAGTGGTGGCTCGTTGCTAGTGCCCCTTTGCCCTCTGCCCAGGCCTGTCCCCAAAAGATCATAAACGCACCAAGGGAATGACACAAAAGAAAGGGTGGCCTGCTGCCAACAGTAGGAAAATGACCAAGAAAATACTCCCTCCTTGTCTGCCCTCCCTCCCCTACTCTGTTTCTGCAGATGCCATGAAGTCGGGTGTGGGGAGGAACAGTGGTGTCTGCCTGGCGCTCGCCACTTTGGCCCCCGCTTCCTGCTCCTCATCCATACCCACACCTCCAGTTCCGACACCACACTCACTGCATCGTCCTCCTCGGCTGGCACTTGCCTGCCAACATCCGTGGCAGACAGAAAGTCGAGCCCTGCCCGGCTGCACCTCCCATCCACGAGGAGGTCCCGAATCTTCCACCGTGCCTTCCGCCGGTCCGTTTCCTCCCTCATCTCCGCCCACCGGATCTTCTGCTGCGACTTCCACTCCAGGCACTCCTTGCACTCCTTGAAGTGGTGGTTCCAAGTCTGCGTCCGGTACCGGCACCACCAGCACTGCGGGGTGGTCTGGTTCATTGTCCGGTGCAGGTACTGCCCGGTTAGGGGGTGCTCTGTCTTCAGCTGGTAGAACCTCGAGACGAGCCCTTTGGTACTGCCGACTACTGCCATGTTGGGATTTTGGCTCTTCGGCAGGTGGTACTTTGTCTTGGAGGTTCGGCTGCTTGGGTGCGACCTATAGAGATCATGGCGAGATTATGTACAGTCTGGTTCCTGTCCATTGTTCGTTTTTTTTTTTTTTTTTTTGGTTTAATCATTACTCGTGTGCAACCTATCGATATCATGACGAGATTATATACAATCCGGTTCCTGTCCACAGTCCGCGCAGTGGTGGCACATTACAAGCCCATTGCCACACCTCCTCTCATTTCTTCTCCGAAATCTCCTGCCTGAGATTTGCTAGGGACCTCGGGAGGGGGGACCATCTTCCTTTCGTTCTGGTGCAAGCGGCTGCCCTCATCACCTTGGTGGTGATCTCCTGGACCACTGCTGCCTTGGCCCACTCGTCCGTCTTCTCATTGCCGGCTACCCCCTTATGTGCTGCGCACCACCGGATCTCGATGGTGATGTCGGGCCAGACCTGACGGACCGTGGTGATGTGTTCCCGTGCCTGGAGAGCATGCCACTGACCCGGGCCATGTTCGTCTGAGGCCATCCTTCTGATGGCTGCCTGAGCATCCGAGAAGATGGTGATCCTCACTGGAATGGTGTTCCTTGCAGCTGCTTCTCCTAGCGTACACGCGAGAGCGGTGCACTCCGTATCATAGCCCTCCTGGAAGCACCTCATGTGGTCCTTGATGCCCTTCCAGGAGGCAGTGTTCCTCCAGACCAGTGCATCACGGTGGCTCTGTCCTCCTGGCGCGACACATCTGTGAACATTGTTAGTCCAGGCCGCTGGCGTTCCGCCTCTGCCCCCGCTTCCACTTCCTCCTCCTGTACCAGTTCCACATCGAGGGTCACTGGGTCCTCTAGCAGAACGGTGAGCTCTGTCTGTCCTGTATGCGCCAGGGCATTGGTGAGCCTCCACCCGATTCCCATTGGCGCTCCCATGATTTCTCCGGCCTGCTGTGGCAATAGTCCCACATTAGGCCCGAGTTCCCACGAGTGCAGCCTGTCTAGGTGCCGGCCGCTCTAGGTAGCATCCTTGGTAAATGTCCACCACTTCCACCTCAACAAGGTTTTCCTCAGGTTCCCATGTTGGGTCCGTAAACCCCCTCCACTTAACCCATTACTGCAACTGTCCTCTTGTCCTCCTACTGTCCAGAATCTCTTCTACCTCCCACTCTTCTTTGCCCTCAGCGATTACTGGTAGAGGTGGTGGAACTACCTGACCAGGGAGCGGGTTGTCAGCTGCAGCATGTAGGAGTTATACCGGGAAGGTTCGGTGTTTTTGTATCATTGCCGCTATGTCCAACTTATAGACATATGTTTCGATGGTGTGGACAATGTGGTAGGGTCCATGGTACTTGTTTTCCAGCTTTCAACTTGGGCGTGCCATTCTTTAGTTCTGGCCATCCACCCACATGAGGTCAGCAGGTCGGAAGACTGGTACGTGAGTCCTGTGGGTATCTGCTCCCTCTGCCTGGCATAGCTTGGCGTATCGTATCTCGATTCACGCTACTTCGTGAATACATTCCAGTCATTCTGCTGCAGTTTGTGTCTGCCCCTCTTCCGCAGCATCTAGTCGGATGTCCAGTTAGAAATCGTAACAGGGGTGGAAACCAGAATTGGCGAAGAACGGTGACATGGTCATGGTATCTGATACTTGGTTGTTGCCTGCAAATTCCGTCAGGAAGAGGTAATCTGCCCAATTGTCCTGGAGGTACGCGACATATGCTGGGAGGTGTTGCTCCACCGCTACTTTCACTTGCTCGGTCTGTCCGTCTGTCTGTGGGTGAAATGCGGTCGCGGGTCGTCTGTCAATCTTCAGACGTGAAATAGGTATTTCCAAAAGTGGGAAGTGAATTGCGGCCCTCGGTCCAAAACAATCTGGTAGGCCGTGGTAGCGGAACACCCTGTCGCAGAAGAGTGTGCCAAGTTCTTCTGCTGTAATCGCTGTCGTGGAGGGAATGAGGTGCCTCTGCTTGGTCGGACGATCCACCACCACACAGATAGCGTCGTAGCCCTTGGACCGGGGTAGGCCAGTCATGAAGTCAACGGATATGTGTTGCCATGGCCGATCTGGTACCGACAATGGTTTCAAGACTCCGTATGGCGCATGTCGTGTGAACTTCGTTCGGCGGTAGATATGATAGTTTCGTACGAATCATTTGACATCCTTCTCATTGATGGCCAGCAGGACTTTCTTGCGAGTAAATCCAATGTTTTGGCGCGTCCTAGTTGTTCCATGGCAGGGGGGTCATGGTGGTCCTGCAGCAGCCAGAGTCGAAGTGGGGTGTGGTCTGATACAAAAATGCAATCCCGATATAAAAGCCTGCCATTCATTCCTTTGTATTCGGCCAGTGATATCTCTTTGCATTGCCTAGTGCCGTCATGCACAAGGCCCAGTATCCGTCCCGTGAATTGGTTCACTTGGTAGGCTTCGGTGAGTAGGGTGGTTATCGGTCTGGTATCCAGCTGTCCGGCGTCCGGTTATCCGTCATCGAGCGTGTCGTTGGCCATCAAGCTCAAGCTATTGACGACGTCTAGCATGTCCAGCCATCCAGTGCCCGAATTGTCTATCCGTCCGGAGCCGCTCTGCAAATCCGACAATTCAGATGGATTCCGCACGATGTCCGAAACAACGATCCATGCAGCATAGATTCGCAAAATCGACAATTCCAAAGGATTCCATACAGCGTCTGAAACACCGGTCCGGCCGGCATCCGCTAGATCGATAAGGTTCTGAGGTTTTAAAACGTCATGCTGGTTGGTTAGCAGTGTTTCATCCCCCTCCTTAGGGAGAACTGCTGATCTCCGAGTCAATGCATCCAACTTGCCACCAGCCTTTCATCAGGAAAAAATTAAGAAATTATCCCTGTACGTCGGTAAGAACGACCTGCGTTGGTAGCTTTGCTAGCATTTGTAGCTCCAGTAAGGATAGTGAATCTTATCGAAGCAACCACCTATTTACGGAAGCTAGCAAAACTAGCAAAGCTAGCAAAGCTACGGACACACCACCAATATTACCGACACAACCACCAACCTTACCAATGCAACCACCAACCCTACCGAAGCAACCACCAACTTACGGGAGCTAGAAAAGCTAGAAAAGCTAGGAAAGCTAAGGAAGCATATGGGAGCAACGAGTGTGCACTCTGAGCAGTTTCATTACTAGTTATAATGCTACTACACACAGTTGGCTATGCTCTTCGATCGCACAGAAAATCAATTATTGTATTTAAAATCTATATATTCATTATGATACAAAGTTCAACGTCCCAAATCTCGATGAAGTACAGAGCAGCTACAGCGGTGTATAAGGGCAGGTGAGCAACGCGTATTACAAGTAGGACAGGTAGGAGAGCGAGGAGATTGAGGCCAGCATGGAGAATGATAGCAGATGAGCAACCGGGACGAGCGGTAGGCCAGCAATAAGAATCAGGGCAGACGAGCAATGCGTATGAGATGAAATTCAGTCAGAAGAATGAGGTATGATGAGCAACACGTAGGAGAGATAGGCCAGTGCGGAGAATGATGGCAGACAAGGAACACCTACAACATATAAGTCAGCAAGGAGAATGAGGCCAGATGTGCAATACGTACGAGATGTAGGCCAGCATGAAGAATAAGGGCAGTCAAGCGACGCATATTACAAGTAGAACAGGTAGGTGTAATGGCACAGGGTCAGGTGGGCTCCTGGTAGCAGACAGCACAAGGGCGGTGGTGAGCGGATGGCGCGCGGCCAGGACAGGACAGGGACGGCGCGCAGCGAGCGGTCAGCGTGCAGTGAGGACAGGACAAGGACAGCAGTGAGCGGACGGTGCACAGCGTGCTGGCCGAGGACAGGACAAGGACAGTGTGCAGCAAGCTGGCCAAGGACAGGACAAGGATGACGTGCAGCGAGCGGGCGGCGCACCGCAAGAGAGAGGATTGTGGGGAAGTACTAATATTCTTCTAGCGGGGAAACAAGGGAACAAGTTGTTGCGTGAGGAAGAAAAAGGAAGGAAAAGAAGTGGCCGACAGCTCCTTAAAAGGATATCCATCACCCGCATGACGTCACTCCACATTCCCTCACCCGCACAGCATAACTCCACATTCCATCCTCCCGTCACTCCACATTCCATCCTCCCGCATTCCAGTCGGCGTCAAGGGTCCAGGCCCAGCTGGCACGCGCTATGACAGTAGCCGCCCTTTCGGCTTGAGTTCCCATGAGAGCGGCTCGTATGGGTGCAGCTCGTGTGGGTGCGGGCTGTTCCGGATATCATTCGTGGTAATTGTCAATGGCTTCCACCTCGGTCAGGTTCTCCTCGGGTTCCCACGTTGGGTCTGCAAATCTCTTCCACTTTACCAAATATTGCAACTGACCTCGCATCCTCCTGCTATCCATAATTTCTTCCACCTTCCACTTCTCCTCTCCATCGACGATCACTGGAAGTGGTGGTGGCGTCACCTTGCCGGTCAGTCGGTCTTCAGCCGCCGCATACAGGAGCGAAACTGGGAATGTTCGGTGTTTCCGGATTGTTGCTGGTATATCCAGCTCGTAGGCATGGGTCCCTATGGTTCGGATGACGCGGTCCGGTCTGTGGTGCTTATTCTCAAACCTCCGGCTTGGGTGTGCAGTTCGCCAGTTTCTTCCGTCAACCCAAACCAAATCGCCTGGTTGGAAAGCGGGGGCAGGCGTGTGGTGGCGGTCAGCACCGTCTGTCTGCCGCATCTGGGCATATCGCATCTCTGCCCTGACGACTTCATGGACGCGTTCTAGTCGTTCCACTGCCGTCTGATCTTTTCTCTCCTCCGGGCATCCACTCGTTTATCCAACTCGAAGTCATAATGCGGATAGTACCCAAGGTTGGCGAAGAATGGCAACAGCGAGGTGGTGTCAGATACCTGGTTGTTGCCTGCGAATTCCGCCACAATCAGATAGTCCACCCAATCGTCCTGCAGATAGGTGACATAAGCCCTCTGGTGTTGTTCCACCACTGCATTTACCCGTTCGGTTTGTCCATCAGTCTGAGGATGAAAAGCGGTAGAGAGGCATGGATCAATCTTAAGACAAGAACAAAGGTGCCTCCAGAAGCGGGGTGCGAATTGGGGCACTCTATCGGATACGATTGTCTCCAGTAGTCCGTGGTAGTGGAAGATCCTATCGCAAAAGACATCCACCAATCCTTCCGCAGTCTAAGTATAGGTTTAGGTTTTTTGTTGAACACTTTTACTATGTGTGTAACCGAAATATTATCCCTGTCACCATATCAAAAATTCTTGTGTAAAAATGACGATGGTACAGCTTTAACTGCAAATAAGTTCATGACGTGTAAGAAAGAAGTTCTGAGTATAGTACATATGATCAATAAGTCTCTTCTAATTCCAGAAACACTTGGCTTGGCGTTTTTGGAGGTAAACTGGATGTCAAGCAGTTGTTTCACTACTTGCAATATGAATTATGACGCTAACGGATGCAAACTAACAGGGTTGTAACGCCTAAAGCCCGTTTTCAGATCCTTGCATACAGGGATGTAATGCTTAAATCTTCTTTATGGTATCTCCTACATTACCCGGCTTTAAAGCTGGAAATCAAATGTTGTTTGTAAGGTGCCGCCACCACGTAGATAGCAGTTACAAAAAAAACTGTAAATAATTCCTGCTATGATCTAGATAGGCCACCTAGGAGTAATGATTAAATAACAGGTGGGATATGGTTGGTATAAATACGCTGCCATGACCTACATAAGTTGCGTAAGAGTATGAATAAACAAAAAAAAAAAAACTATCAGTGCTCAACCCCCAGACAATTGCTGTGAACTGGAGGGAAAGATAGGGAAGGATTTGGAGTGATATGTGTTCTCCTCTAGCCAGCTGACATCTGTCTGTCTGCCATTTGCACCAACCACACGTCAGTCCACTACTACAAGAAGACCAGATCGACTCGAGTCCTATTACACGAATTTACTTCAATGTACTGAATATCTGAGTAGGTGAATGCTAAATGAGCAAATGTGGAACAGGTAGAATGCCAGACGAGCGTGCACTGCAAAGTGGACGGAAGCAGGCTAGATGAGAAAATACTGAAGAAAGGACAGAAATATACTATAAAATGAGTTCCCTAGCCTGCAAGCAATACATAGCAATATCATATAAATTAAATTATTATCAATTTATTTGCAAAAGTGGTACCTGCTACTAGAAGAGCAGGTTACACAAGACAATCACATTTTTTCCAGACTCTCTTGTGTTACCCAAACTTTAGTAGTGCGTACAACTTCAAACATTCAGGTTTTCCTACATATTTCCTACAAATTTAAAGTTTACACAGCGTGCCAAATACCTTAGTCAATTACCACTGAGAATCATTAGATACGAACTCAGACACTTGTTTTCCTCGGCTGATCGCTGGATACAAGTACAAGGACACACTCGTTGCACTTGCATGTCATGGATCATTTGAAGCGAGTCCGCTAACTTGTTGTACTTATCAAATTATTGAAACGAATAGTACATTAATTACATACGATACCATTCACTGAGCAATACGGCACGCAAACCGTCGTGAAAGCTGTTGGCGAGCGGAAGATTAAGCAATCTGCTGCCATCTGCAGAGCAATACGGCGCGTAAACCGTCGTGAAAGTCATTGATGAGCGGAGGTATGAGCTATCTGCTGCCATCCGCAGAGCAATATGGCACGCAAATTGTCGTGAAAGCCGTTGACGAGAGAAAGAATGAGCAATCCGCCACCATCCGCTGAGAAATACGGCGCGTAAACCGTCGTGAAAGCCGTTGACGAGCGTAAGAATGAGTAATCCGCTGACATCCACTGAGGAATATGGTACGCGAACCGGCCGGGTATAATTGACGTCAACGAGCGGAAGAATGAGTGATATGGCGATCACTCTGCGGCACACAAATCGTCATGAAAACAGTTGGTGAGCAGAAGATTGAGCAATCCAATACCATCCGCTGAGCAATACGGCGAACAAACCATCGTCAAAGCTGTTCGCAAGCGGAAGAATGAGCAATACACTGCGATCTGCAGAGCAATACGTCGCGAAAACCATCGTGACAGCCATTGGCAAGCGGAGGTATGAGCAATCCGCTGCCATCCGCAGAGCAATACGGCGCGCAAACCATCGTGAAAGCCGTTGACGAGAGGAAGAATGAGCAATCCGATACCATCCGCTGAGAAATACGGCGCGAAAACCGTCGTGAAAGCCGTTGATGAGTGGATGAATGAGCAATCCGCTGCCATCCTCCGATTAAAACGGTGCGCAAACCATGAAAGCCATTGACGAGTGGAAGAATGTGCAATCTGCTGCCATCCGCTGAACAACATCAGCAAAAACTTGAAAAATGCTCCTGGTGCTCCTGGTGCTTCCGTAAGCTTCTGTAAGAGAGAAGTTATATTTTGCTCCCGTAAGGATTTCGAAAAAAATAATCTCTTTTATTTCAACTAAAACACCGAGAAAGGAAATTTAAAATTTGTGTCTCACTTCGAAAAAAAGCAATATACCTCAACTTTTCATTTTTTTGCTGATGAATACGGCGCGCAAACCGTCGTGAAAGCCATTGACGAGCGGAAGAATGTGTCATCCAACGCCCTACGCTGAGCCATACGGCGCACGAACCGTTGTGAAAGCCATTGACGAGCAGAAGAATGAGCAATCCAATGCCATCCGCTCAGCCATATGGTGTGCAAACCATCGTGAAAGCCGTTGACGAGCGGAAGAATGAGCAATCTACTGCCATCCGCCTCGCAATACAGCATGCAAAACTTTGGGTAAGTCGTAGACGACTGGAAGAATGAGCGATATGGCGAGCAATCTACGGCAGGTGCAATGTTAGCAAAGTCGTCGACAAGAGGATGAAATGAGTAAACGCAAGATCAAGCTGTTGCGCCATCCATCAAGCAATACAGCAGGCAAAACATCGGAAAAGTCGTAGACAAGGGGAAGAAAGAGCGATAAGGCGAGCAATCTACGGCAGGTGCAACATTAGCAAAGTCATCGACAAGCGGATGAAATGAGTGAACCCACGAACGAGTAATAGTGCCAGCCACTGAGCAATCAGATGAGCAAACCGTCGTGGAAACCGTTGACGAGCGAAATGATGAGCGATACGGCAACCAATCTTCGGAGTCTGAAATGTTAGCAATATCTTCGACCAGTGGAAGAATTGAATGAACCCACAAACGAGATGTAGAGTCATCTGTCAATCAATTCTGCGCGCAAACCATCGTGAAAGCCGTTAACGAGCAGAAGAATGAGCAATCGGCTGCTATCCACTAATCAATACGGCTCGCGAACCGTCAGGAAAGCCCTTGACGAGTGGAGGTATGAGCAATCCACTACCATCCACTGTGCGATACGGCGTGCGAACCATCAGGAAAGGGGTTGACGAGCGGAAGAATGACCAATGTGCTGCCATCCGCTGAGCAATATGGCGCGTAAACCGTCAGGAAAGCTGTTGACCAGCGGAGGTATGAGCAATCCGCTGCCATCCACGGCGCAATATGGTGCGCAATCCGTCTTTAAAGCCGTTGACGAGCGGAAGTATGAGCAACCTGCTGCCATCCGCGGAGCAATACGGCGCGCGAACTGTCGGAAAAGCCGTTAACGAGTGGAGGAATGAGCAATGCGCTTCCAACCGCTGAGCAATACAGAACACGAACCGTCGTAAAAGCCATTGACGAGTGGAAGAATGAGAAATGCGCTACCGTGCACTGAGCAATACGGAGCGCGAACCATTGGAAAAGCCGTTGACGAGTGGAAGAATGAGCAATGCGCTGCCATCCGCTGAGCAATATGGCGTGCAAACTGTCGTGAAACCCGTTGACGCGAGAAAGAATGAGCAATCCGCCGCCATGTGCTGAGCAATACAGTGCGCGAACCGTCAGGAAAGCCATTGATGAGCAGAGGTATGAGCAATCCGCTGCCATCCACTGAGCAATACGGCGCGCAACCCGTCGTGAAAGCCATTGATGAGAGAAAGAATGAGCGATCCGCCGTGCCATCTGCAGTGCAATACGGTGCACAATCCGTTGTGAAAACTGTTGACGAGTGGAAGAATGAGTAATCCGCTGCCATCCGCAGAGCAATACAGCGCGCAAACCGTCGTGTAAGCCGTTGACGAGAGAAAGAATGAGCAATCCGCCGCCCTCCGCTGAGCAATACGGTGCGCGAACTGTCGTCAAAGCCATTGACGCACGGAGGCATGAGCAATCCACTGCCATCCGTGGAGAAATACGGCGCGGAATCCGTCATGAAAGCCGTTGACGAGCGGAGGTATGAGCAATCCGCTGCCATCTGCGGAGCAGTATGGTGCGCCATCCGCTTCCATCTGCAGAGCAATACGGTGCGAAAACCATCGTGAAAGCCGTTGATGAGTGCAACAATGAGCAATCGGCTGCCATCCACTGACGAATACAGTACGCGAACCAGCCCGTGATAACAGTTGTTGACGAGCGGAAGAATGAGTGAGACGGCGAGTAATCTACTGCACATAGAACGTTAGCAAAGTCACCAACAAGCGGAAGATATGAGTGAACCCACAGATGAGCCGACTTACCTTTAGTCGAGCCATACGGCATGCAAACAGTTGGCAAAGCCGCGTACGAGCGGAAAAGTAATTGATCCAGCGGGCAATCTGATGGGCAATATGGCGCGCAAACCGTCGTCAAAGCCGTGGATGAGCGGAAGAAGGAGCAATCCGCTGGCATCCGCTGAGGAATACGGCGCGAAAACCTTCGTCAACGCCATTGACGAGAGAAAGAATGAGCAATCCGCCGCCATCTGCTGAGAAATACGACGTGCAAACTGTCGTGAAAGCTGTTAACGAGTGCAAGAATGGGCAATCCGATACCATCCGCTGGGTAATACGGCGTGCAAACCGTCGTGAAAGCCGTTGACAAGTGGAAGAATGAGCAATACGCTGCCATCCACAGAGCAATACGGCGCGAAAACCGACGTGAATGCCGTGGACGAGGTGAAGAATGAACAATGTGCTGCCATCCACTGAGCAATATGGCGCACAAAACGTTGTGAAAGCGGTTGACGAGAGAAAGAATGAGCAATCCGCTGCCATCCGCTGTGAAATACGGCGTGCAAACCATCGTGAAAGCCGTTCACGAGCGGAAGTATGAGCAATCCGCTGCCGGAGCAATACGGCGTGCAATCCGTCGTGAAAGCCTTTGACTAGCGGAAGTATGAACAATCCGTTGCCATCCGCTGAGCAATACGGCACGCAAACCGTCGTGAAAGCCGTTGACGAGAGAAAGAATGAGCAATCCAGCGCCATCCGCTCAGAAATACGGCGTGAAAACCATCGTGAAAGCCGTTGATGAGTGCAAGAATGAGTAATCCGCTGCCATCCGCTGAGGAATACGGTACGCGAACTGGCCGGCGATAATTGACGTCAATGAGCGGAAGAATGAGCGATACGGTGAGCAATCTACGGCCCATAGAACGTTAGCAAAGTCATCGACAAGCGGAAGATATGAGTGAACCCACAGATGAACCCACTTACCTTCCGTCGAGCCATACGGCACCCAAACAGTTGGGAAAGCCATCGATGAGCGGAAGAATAATTGATCCAGCGAGCGATGCCGCCAAGCAATATGGCATGCAAACCGTCGTGAAAGCCTTTGATGAGCGGAAGAATGAGCGATCCGCCTAGCCATCCGTCAATCAATATGGCATGCAAACTGTCGTGAAAGCCGTCGATGAGCGAACGAATAAACGATTCGGCGCACCCGCTGCAGCGCCTGGGATCATTAGCAAATTCATTGACAAGCGGATGAAATGAGTGAACCCACCAACAAGACGATGTTTCATCCGACAAGCAATATGGCGGGTTAACTGTCGATGTGAGGAAGTAATATGCGACCCGCCGAGAAATATGGCGTGCAACGTCTTGTGCAAGCACGTTGCGAGTTCATCAGTCGGGTCCTGATCGTTTTATTTCATCATTTTGTTCAATTAATTTGGCGTGTACTAAGCAGGTGACAATATCGCGCAGATTTGTTACACGATATTGTCACATGCTTATAGTTCTCAAAGGTCAATCCTCGCCAAGGCGCGAGCTACAGTAGCAGCAGGCTTGGCATTGCCGCCCCAGTGGTTAGGGTTTCCAGAGATCATTCCTGCCATGGCGATAGCTTCAGCGGCGGCAGTCTTGCCATTGCCGCCACAGTGGTTAGGGTTTCCAGAGATCATTCTCGCCATGGCGCTAGCTACAGCTACGGCAGGCTTGGCATTGCCGATGCAGTGGTTATGGTTTCCAGAGGTCATTCTCGCCATAGCACTACCTACAGGGGCGGCAGGCTTGGCATTGCTGTCGCAGTGGTTAGGGTTGCAGGCAGGAAATAACTGGTGTGTGGAGAAGTTTCTCAGCTAGCAAGATGGCTAGACCGTCGACGAGTGGGAGTAAGGAGCTATCCAGCGAGCCATCCACCGAGCAAAACGGTAGGCGAACCGGCGCGAGAAAATAGCTGTCAACGAGCCGAAGAAGGGGCAATCCGCCAAGCTATCTGCAGAGCAATCCGGAATGTAAACCCTGGTGAAAGCCGACGACGAGCGAAGGAATGAGCAATACGGCGAGCAATCTACGGCGCGTAGAACGTTAGGAAAGTCATCGACAAGCGGAAGAAATGAGTGAACCCACTACCGAGCAGTATTGCCAACCGCCGAGCCATTCGCAGTGCAATACAGCACGCAAATCATTGTGAAACCTGTTGACCAGAGGAAGAATAAGAAATCCACTGCCATCCGCTGAGCAATACGGCGCGCAAACCGTTGTGAAAGCCATTGACGAGCGGAAGTATAAGCAATGCGCTGCCATCCGCTGAGCAATACAGCGCGCAAACCGTCGGAAAAGCCGTTGATGAGCGGAAGAATGACCAATGCGCTGCCATCTGGTGAGCAATATGGCGCGCAATCCTTCGTGAAAGCCATTGACGAGCGGAAGTATGAGCAATGTGCTGCCATCCGCTGAGCAATACGGCGCGTAAACTGTCGGAAAAGCTGTAGACGAGCGGAAGAAGGAGCAAGGTGCTGCCATCCACTGAGCAATACGGCGTGCAATCCGTCGTGAAAGCCTTTGACGAGTGGAAGTATGAGCAATCCGCATCCATCCGCGGAGCAATACGGCATCCAAACCATCGTGAAAGCCGTCGTGGCGCGAAGAAATAAACGATTTGGCGAGTAATCTATGGCGTGTGGAACATTAGCACAGTCATTGACCAGCGGAGGTGATGGGTGAGCCCACGAGCCGGCCGTAGTGCCAGCCATTGAGCAATACGGCACACGAACCGTTGGTAAGCCATCGACAAGCAGAAGAAAAACCGATCCTGCGACCCATCCGTCAAGCAATATGGCATGCAAACTGTCGTGAAAGCCATTGTAACGTAAAAGAAGGAGCGATCTGGCAAGCAATGCAGCGAACGAAGTGTTAGTAACACTGACTACGAGTAAAAGATTGAGCAATCCCTGCAGCGGCGGCAGGCTTGACATTGCCGCTGCAGTGGTTAGGGTTGCACGCAGGAATTAATTGGCAGGTGGAGAAGCATCTCACCTAACAAGATGGCTAAACTGCTGTTGACAAGCAGGAGTAATGAACCATCCGCCGAGCCATCCGCGGAGCAATACAGTACACGAATCAACGGCACGTAGAATGTTTGCGTAGTCATCGAAAAGCATAAGAAATGAGTGAGCCCACGAACGAACTGTAGTCCCATTCGCTGTGCAATACGACGAGTGGAAAAGTGCGCGATCCGTCGAGTGATCCGCGGTGCAATACTGTGCGAAAACTGTCGTGAAAGCCATTGACAAGCTGAACAATGAGCAATCTACTGCCATCTGCTGAGCAACACGGCGGGCAAACCGTCGTGTAAGCCGTCGACGAGCGGAAGATTGAGTGATCCGCCGAGTGATCCGCTGAGTAATATGGTGCGTGAACTGTCGTGAAAGCCGTTGACGAGTGGAAGATTGAGCGATCCCCTGAGCAATGTGGTACGCGAACTGTCATGCACGCCGTTGACGAGCGGAAGTATGAGCAATCCGCTGCCATCCGCTGAGCAATACGGCGCGCAAACGGTCGTGAAAGCCTTTGACGAGAGAAAGTGGGAGCAATCCACCGCCATCCGCTGAGGAATATGGTACGCGAACCGGCCGGGTATAATTGACGTCAACGAGCGGAAGAATGAGTGGTATGGTGATCACTCTGCGGCACGCAAATCGTCATGAAAACAGTTGGTGAGCAGAAGATTGAGTAATCCAATATCATCCACTGAGCAATACGGTGAACAAACCATCGTCAAAGCTGTTTGCGAGCGGAAGAATGAGCAATACACTGCGATCTGCAGAGCAATACGTCGTGAAAACCATCGTGAAAGCCATTGGCAAGCGGAGGTATGAGCAATCGGCTGCCATCCGCAGAGCAATACGGCGCGCAAACCGTCGTGAAAGCCGTTGACGGGAGGAAGAATGAGCAATCCGATACCATCCACTGAGAAATACGGCGCGAAAACCATTGTGAAAGCCGTTCATGAGTGGAAGAATGAGCAATCCGCTGCCATCCTCCGATTAAAACCGCGCGCAAACCATGAAAGCCATTGACGATTGGAAGAATGTGCAATCCGCTACCATCCGCTGAACAATATGCCGCGCAAACCGTCGTGAAAGCCATTGACGAGTGGAAGAATATGCCATCGGACGCCCTCTGCTGAGCCATACGGCGCACGAACCGTTGTGAAAGCCATTGACGAGCAGAAGAATGAGCAATCCAATGCCATCCGCTCAGCCATATGGTGTGCAAACCATCGTGAAAGCCGTTGACGAGCGGAAGAATGAGCAATCCACTGCCATCCGCCTCGCAATACAGCACGCAAAACTTTGGGTAAGTCGTAGACGACTGGAAGAATGAGCGATATGGCGAGCAATCTACAGCAGGTGCAATGTTAGCAAACTCGACGACAAGAGGATGAAATGAGTAAACGCAAGATCAAGCTGTTGCGCCATCTGTCAAGCAATACAGCAGGCAAAACATCGGAAAAGTCGTAGACAAGGGGAAGAATGAGCGATAAGGCGAGCAATCTACGGCAGGTGCAACATTAGCAAAGTCATCGACAAGCGGATGAAAGGAGTGAACCCACGAACGAGTAATAGTACCAGCCACTGAGCAATCAGGCAAGCAAACCGTCGTGGAAACCGTTGACGAGCAAAATGATGAGCGATACGGCAACCAATCTTCGGAGTCTGGAATGTTAGCAATATCTTCGACCAGCGGAAGAATTGAATGAACCCACAAACGAGATGTAGAGTCATCTGTCAATCAATTCGGCGCGCAAACCATCGTGAAAGCCGTTAACGAGCAGAAGAATGAGTAATCCGCTGCAATCCGCTAAGCAATACGGCTGGCGAACCGTCGGGAAAGCCCTTGACGAGAGAAAGAATGAGCAATCCGCTGCCCTCCGCTGAGCAATACGGTGTGTGAACTGTCGTGAAAGCCATTGACGTGCGGAGGCATGAGCAATCCACTGCCATCCGCGTAGAAGTACGGCGCGGAATCCGTCCTGAAAGCCGTTGACAAGCGGAGGTATGAGCAATCCGCTGCCATCCGCGGAGCAATCCGCTGCCATCCGCGGAGCAGTATGGGGCGCAATCCATTGTGAAAACCTTTGATGAGTGGAAGAATGAGCAATCCGCTTCCATCTGCAGAGCAATACGGCGCGAAAACCATCGTGAAAGCCGTTGATGAGTGCAACAATGAGCAATCGGCTACCATCCACTGACGAATACAGTACGCGAACCAGCCCGTGATAACAGTCGTTGACGAGCGCAAGAATGAGTGAGACGGTGAGTAATCTACTGCACATAGAACGTTAGCAAAGTCACCAACAAGCGGAAGATATGAGTGAACCCACAGATGAGCTGACTTACCTTCTATCGAGCCATACGGCATGTAAACAGTCGGCAAAGCCACGTACGAGCGGAAGAGTAATTATCCAGCGAGCGATCTGACGGGCAATATGGCGCTCAAACCGTCGTGAAAGCCGTCGACGAGCGGAAGAAGGAGCAATCCGCTGCCATCCGCTGAGCAAGATGGCGCGAAAACCGTCGTCAACGCCATTGACGAGAGAAAGAATGAGCAATCGGCCGCCATCCGCTGAGAAATACGACGTGCAAACTGTCGTGAAAGCCGTTGACGAGTGCAAGAATCGGCAATCTGATACCATCCGCTAGGTAATACGGCGCGCAAACCGTCATGAAAGCCGTTGACGAGTGGAAGAATGAGCAATACGCGGCCATCCGCAGAGCAATACGGTGCGAAAACCGACGTGAATGCCGTGGACGAGGTGAAGAATGAACAATGTGCTGCCATCCACTGAGCAATATGGCGCACAAAACGTTGTGAAAGCGGTTGACGAGAGAAAGAATGAGCAATCCGCTGCCATCCGCTGTGAAATACGGCCTGCAAACCATCGTGAAAGCCGTTCACGAGCGGAAGTATAAGCAATCCGCTGGCGGAGCAATACGGCGCGCAATTTGTCGTGAAAGCCTTTGACTAGCGGAAGTATGAACAATCCGTTGCCATCCGCTGAGCAATACGGCATGCAAACCGTCGTGAAAGCCGTTGACGAGAGAAAGAATGAACAATCCGCCGCCATCAGCTCAGAAATACGGCGCGAAAACCGTTGTGAAAGCCGCTGATGAGTGCAAGAATGAGTAATCCGCTGCCATCCGCTGAGGAATACGGTACACGAACCGGCCGGCGATAATTGACGTCAACGAGCGGAAGAATGAGCGATACGGTGAGCAATCTACAGCCCATAGAACGTTAGCAAAGTAATCGACAAGCGGAAGATATGAGTGAACCCACAGATGAACCCACTTACCTTCAGTCGAGCTATACGGCACCCAAACAGTTGGGAAAGCCGTCGATGAGCGGAAGAATAATTGATCCAGCGAGCGATCGCGCCAAGCAATATGGCATGCAAACCGTCGTGAAAGCCTTTGATGAGCGGAAGAATGAGCGATCCGCCTAGCCATCCGTCAATCAATATGGCATGCAAACTGTCATAAAAGCCGTCGACGAGCGAACGAATAAACGATTTGGCGAGCCCGCTGCAGCGCCTGGGATCATTAGCAAATTCTTTGACAAGTGGATGAAATGAGTGAACCCACGAACAAGACGATGTTTCATCCGACGAGCAATATGGGAGGTGAAACGTCGATGTGAGGAAGTAATATGCGATCTGCCGAGAAATATGGCGTGCAACGTCTTGTGCAAGCCGGTTGCGAGTTCATCAGTCGGGTCCTGATCGTTTCATTTCATCATTTTGTTCAATTGATTTGGCGTGTACTAAGCACGTGACAATATCGCGCAGATTTGTTACACGATATTGTCACATGCTTATAGTTCTCATAGGTCAATCCTCACCAAGGCACTAGCTACAGCAGCAGCAGGCTTGGCATTGCCGCCCCAGTGGTTAGGGTTTCCAGAGATCATTCCTGCCATGGCGCTAGCTTCAGCGGTGGCAGTCTTGCCATTGCCGCCACAGTGGTTAGGGTTTCCAGAGATCATTCTCGCCATGGCGCTAGCTATAGCCACGGCAGACTTGGCATTGCCTCTGCAGTGGTTAGGGTTTCCAGAGGTCATTCTCGCCATAGCGCTACCTACAGCGGCGGCAGCCTTGGTATTGCTGTCGCAGTGGTTAGGGTTGCAGGCAGGAAATAACTGGTGTGTGGAGAAGTTTCTCAGCTAGCAAGATGGCTAGACCGTCGACGAGTGGGAGTAAGGAGCTATCCAGCGAGCCATCCACCGAGCAAAACGGTATGCGAACCGGCGCGAGAAAATAGCCGTCAACAAGCCGAAGAAGGGGCAATCCGCCAAGCTATCTGCAGAGCAATCCGGAATGTAAACCCTCGTGAAAGCCGACGACGAGCGAAGGAATGAGCGATACGGCGAGCAATCTACGGCGTGTAGAACGTTCGGAAAGTCATCGACAAGCGGAAGAAATGAGTGAACCCACTACCGAGCAGTATTGCCAACCGCCGAGCCATTTGCAGAGCAATACAGCACGCAAATCGTTGTGAAACCTGTTGACCAGCGGAAGAATAAGATATCCGCTGCCATCTGCTGAGCAATACGGCGCGCAAACCGTTGTGAAAGCCATTGATGAGTGGAAGTATGAGCAATGCGCTGCCATCAGCTGAGCAATACAGCACGCAAACCGTCGGAAAAGCCATTGATGAGCAGAAGAATGACCAATGCGCTGCCATCCGGAGAGCAATATGGCGCGCAATCCTTCGTGAAAGCCTTTGACGAGTGGAAGTATGAGCAATGCGCTGCCATCCGCTGAGCAATATGGCGCGTAAACCGTCGGAAAAGCCATTGACGAGCGGAAGAAGCAGCAAGGTGCTGCCATCCACTGAGCAATACGGCGCGCAATCCGTCGTGAAAGCCTTTGATGAGTGGAAGTATGAGCAATCCGCTGCCATCCACTGAGCAATACGGCATCCAAACCGTCGTGAAAGCCGTCATGGCGCGAAGAAATGAACGATTTGGCGAGTAATCTATGGCGTGTGGAACATTAGCAAAGTCATTGACCAGCGGAGGTGATGGGTGAGCCCATGAGCCGGCCGTAGTGCCAGCCGTTAAGCAATACGGCACACGAACCGTTGGTAAGCCATCGACAAGCAGAAGAAAAACCGATCCTGCGACCCATCCGTCAAGCAATATGGCATGCAAACTGTCATGAAAGCCATTGTAAAGCAAAAGAAGGAGCGATCTGGTAAGCAATGCAGTGAACGAAGTGTTTGTAACACTGACTACGAGTAAAAGATTGAGCGATCCCTGCAGCGGCGGCAGGCTTGACATTGCCGCTGCAGTGGTTAGGGTTGCACACAGGAATTAACTGGCAGGTGGAGAAGCATCTCACCTAACAAGATGGCTAGACTGCCGTTGACAAGCAGGAGTAATGAACCATCCGCCGAGCCATCCGCAGAGCAATACAGTACACGAATCTATGGCATGTAGAATGTTTGCGTAGTCATCGAAAAGCATAAGAAATGAGTGAACCCACGAATAAGCTGTAGTCCCATTCGCAGTGCAATACGACGAGGGGAAAATTGCGCGATCCGTCGAGTGATCCGCGGTGCAATACTGTGCGAAAACTGTCGTGAAAGCCATTGACAAGGTGAACAATGAGCAATCTACTGCCATCTGCTGAGCAACACGGCGGGCAATCCGTCGCGTAAGCCATCGACGAGCGGAAGATTGAGTGATCCGTCAAGTGATCCGCTGAGTAATATGGTGCGCGAACTGTCGTGAAAGCCGTTGACGAGTGGAAGATTGAGCGATCCACTGAGCAATATGGTGCGCGAACTGTCATGAAAGCTGTTGACGAGCGGAAGTATGAGCAATCCGCTGCCATCCGCTGAGCAATACGGCGCGCAAACGGTCGTGAAAGCCGTTGACGAGAGAGAGTGGGAGCAATCCACCGCCATCCGCTGAGAAATACGGCACGCAAACTGTCGTGAAAGCCATTGACGCGAGAAAGAATGAGCAATCCGCTGCCATCCGCCGAGCAATACGGCAGGGAAACTGTTGTGTAAGCAGTTGACGAGCGGAAGATTGAATGATCTGCGGAGTGATCCGCCGAGTAATATGGTGCGTGAACTATCGTGAAAGCCGTTAACGAGCGGAAGATTGTGCCATCCGCCAACCTATCCGCAGCTAGGTTCGCACAGCATATTGCTCAGCGGAAACGGCTTAAATGACGTTTTCCCCACCGCATTGCTCAGCGGATGGCAGTAGATTGCTCATTCTTCCGTGTGTCAACGGCTTTCATAACGTTTTTCGCGCCGTATTACCCAGCGGATCACTTGGCAGATCACGCAATCTTTCGCTCTTCGTATTGCATGGCGTATGGGACTACAGCTCGTTTGTGGGTTCACTCATTTCTTACGCTTTTCGATAACTACGCAAATATTCTATTTGCCTTAGATTCGTGTACTGTATTGCTCGGCGGATGGCTCGGCAGATGGCTCATTACTCCTACTCGTCGACGGCAGTCTAGCCATCTTGTTAGGTGTGATGCTACTCCGCCCACCAGTTAATGCCTGCGTGCAACCCTAACCACTGCGGCAGCAATGCCAAGCCTGCTGCCACCGTAGCTAGCGCCATGGCAGAAATGACCGCTGGAAACCCTAACCACTGCGGCGGCAACACCAAGGCTGCCACCGCTGCAGGGATCGCTCAATCTTTTACTAGTAGTCAGTGTTACTAACACTTCATACGCAGCATTGCTTGCCGGATCACTCCTTCTTTTACTTTTCGACGGCTTTCACGATGGTTTGCATGCTGTATTGCTTGACGGACGGCTCGCTGGATTGGTTTTTCTTCTTCTCATCGACGGCTTACCCAACTGTTCGTGTGCCATATTGCTCCATGGCTGGCACTACTGCCGGCTCGTGGGGTCAGCCATCGCCTCTGCCTGTCGATGACTTTGCTAACGTTCCACGCACGGTAGATTGCTCGCGGTATCGCTTGTTCTTCCGATCGTTAACCGCTTTCACGACGGTTTGCGCGCCGTATTGCGCGGCGAATGTCTCTGCATATCGCCCTATCTTCCGCTGGTCAATTGCTTTCACGACGGATGGTACGCGGTATTGCTCAGCGGATGGGAGCGGATGGCAGCGGATTGCTCATTCTTGCACTCGTCAACGGCTTTCACGACAGTTTTCGTGCTGTGTTTCTCAGAGGATGGCGACAGATTCCTCATACTTCCGCTTGTCAATGGCTTTAAAGACGGATTGTGCGCCGTATTGCGCCACGGATGGCAGCGGATTGCTCATACCTCCGCTCGCCAATGGCTTTCGCGACGGTTTTCGTGCTATATTGCTCAACGGATCACTCATTGGATCGTGCAATTTCCCGCTCGTCGTATTGCACGGCGAATGGGACTACCGCTTATTCGTGGGTTCACTCATTTCTTATGCTTTTCGATGACTATGCAAACATTCTACGTGCTGTAGATTCGTGTACTGTATTGCTCGGCAGATGGCTCGGAGGATCACCCATTACTCCTGCTCATCGACGAGAGTCTAGCCATCTTGTTAGATGAGATGCTTCTCCACCCGCCATTTAATTCCTGTGTGCAACCCTAACCACTACGGCGGCAATGCCAAGCCTGCTGCCACTGCAGGGATCGCTCAATCTTTTACTGGTAGTCAGTGTTATTAACACTTTGTTCGCTGCATTGCTTGCCGGATCGCTCCTTCTTTTGCTTTACGACGGCTTTCACAAGAGTTTGCATGCCGTATTGCTTGACGGATGGCTCGCTGGATCGGTTTTTCTTCTGCTCGTCGACGGCTTACCCAACGGTTTGTGTGCTATATTGCTCAATGGCTGGCACTACTGCCAGCTCGTGGGCTCACCCATCACCTTGGCTTGTCGATGACTTAGCTAATGTTCCACACTCCGTAGATTGGTCGCTGAATCGTTCATTTCTTCACTCGTCGACAGCTTTCACGACGGTTTGCATGCCATATTGCTTGACAGATGGCTCGCTGGAGCGGTTTTTCTTCTGCGCGTCGACGGCTTACCCAACGGTTCGTGTACCGTATTGCTCAATGGCTGTTACTACTGCTGGCTCGTGGCGTCACCCATCGCCTCTGCCTGTCGATGACTTTGCTAACGTTCCACGCACGGTAGATTGCTAGCGGTATCGCTCGTTCTGCCGATCATCAATGGCTTTCATGACGGTTTGCGCGCTGTATTGCTCGGCGAATGTCTCTGCAGATCAACCTATCTTACGCTTGTCAATGGCTTTCACGACGGATGACACGCAGTATTGCTCAGCGGATGGCAGCGGATGGCAGCGGATTGCTCATTCTTGTACTCGTCAACAGCTTGCACGACGGTTTTCGCGCCATATTTCTCAGCGGATGGCGGCGTATTGCTCATTCTTTCTCTTGTAAACGGCTTTCACGACGGTTTGCGCGCTGTATTGCTCAGCGGATGACAGTCGATTGCTCATTCTTGCACTTGTCAACGGCTTTCACGACGGTTTTCGCACCGTATTTCTCAGCGGATGGCAGTGGACGTCACATTCATTCTCTCGTCAATGGCTTTCACGACGGTTTGCGTGCCGTAATCTGCGGATGCCAGCGGATTGCTCATACTTCCGCTCGTCATAGGCTTTCACAACGGATTCCTCGCCGTATTGCTTAGCGGATGGCAGTGTATTGCTCATACTTCCGCTCGTCAAAGGCTTTGACGACGGATTGCGCGCCGTATTGCTCACCTGATGGCAGCGCATTGCTCCTTCTTTCGGTTCTCAATGGCTTTTCCGACGGTTTACGTGCTGTATTGCTCCACAGATGACAGTGGATTGCTCATACTTCCGCTCGTCAAAGCCTTTCACGATGGATTGTGCGCCGTTATCCTCAGCAGATGGCAGTGCATTGCTCATACTTCAGTTCGTCAAATGCTTTCATGACGGATTGCGCACCGTATTGCTCAGCAGAGTGCAGCACATTGCTCATACTTCTGCTCGTCAACGGCTTTCACAACAGTTTGCATGCCGTATTGCTCAGCAGATGGCAGCGGATTGCTCATTCTTCCGCTCGTCAACAGGTTTCACAACGATTTGCACGCTGTACTGCACTCCTAAAGGCTCGGCGGATGGCATTACTGCTCAGTAGTGGGTTCACTCATTTCTTCCGCTTGTCAATGACTTTCCTAACGTTCTACACGCTGTAGATTGCTCGCCGTATCGCTTATTCCTTGGTTCGTTGACAGCTTTCATGAGGGTTTGCATGCCAGATTGCTCCGCGGATAGCTCTGCGGATCGCACCTTCTTCGGCTCGTTGACGGCTATTTTCTTGCGCCGGTTTGCGTACCGCTTTGCTCGGCGGATGGCTCGCCGGATAGCTTCTTAGTCCCGCTCGTCGACGGTCTAGCCATCTTGCTAGCTCACAAACTTCTCCACACACCAGTTAATTCCTGCCTGCAACCCTAACCACTACGGTGACAATACCAAGCCTGCTACCGCTGTAGGTAGCGCCATGGTGAGAATGACCTCTGTAATCGCTAACCAATGTGGCGGCAATGCCAAGCCTGCCGCCGCTGTAGTGAGCGCCATGGCGAGAATGATCCCTGGAAACCCTAACCACAGTGGTGGCAATGCCAAGCCTGCCACCACTGTAGCTAGCGCCTTGACGAGGATTGACCTACGAGAACTATACGCATGTGACAATATCGCGCAACAAATCTGCGCGATATTGTCATGTACTTAGTACAAGCCAAATCAATTGAACAAAATGATGAAATGAAACGATCAGGACTCGACTGATGAACTCGCAATGGGCTTGTACAACGCTTTCCACGCCATATTTCTCGGCGGATCTCACATTACTTCCGCACATCGACGGTTCACCCGCCATATTGCTCGTCGGATGAAACATCGTCTCATTCGTGGGTTCACTCATTTCATCCACTTGTCAATGAATTTGCTAACAATCCCAGGCGCTGCAGTGGGCTCGCCGAATCGTTTATTTGTTCGCTCGTCGACGGCTTTCACCACGGTTTGCATGCCATATTGATTGAAGGATGGCTAGGTGCACTCTTTTGGACTTTATATCTTTGGATGGATGATGTCATGTGTCTTCTCTTTGTCAGAGTTCGACGCTGGATTTTCTCATCCGCTTCTCATTGGAGGTGTCCGTGATTTAGTCGTAGCCACTTATCTCACAGATAAAACCTACTTCTCTCATTGGCCCTGGTCGGTCTAACGATATGCCAATCGTATCCCTGCACCGCGTAATCCCCTCAGGCCATGTGGGTGAGCAGATTACCGGCCCATCAGAGAAAGAGGAGATATTGGTTATAACCTCACCCCTCGTATCCCGTATTTAGTTGCATTCGATGTCACTTCCAGAGATTAGCCCCTTAGGTCTGTTACAGCCATAAGGTCTAATTCCGGGGCTATCTTCCACCGAGACTCCTGAGACTGACTAACTCACTTTTCTTTGGTGTTTGCGAACCCCCCCGTGACTTCCTCCATCGCCCCTTGTTCTGTCTATTTGCCTCAGGTGTAGCACTACCTCCCACTTGTCCTAGCGTCGTCCTGAGCATTTCATCCGATCCTGTTTCCTAAGTTGCCCTCCTCTTTCTGGGAGTGTATTCGTGGGGCATAGTGGTGTTCATGTACGTGACTGCAGTCCTCCGCCCCTGCAGCCCTCCCAGTCACTAGATGTGAAAGTTCCTTCCTTTAGAACCAACTCTAATCCGTCAGGATGACTGGGCCCTCAGAGTAAGCCGGTATGTACTCTTACATTCTTGATGAACTTGATCGCATTGGGTATTCACTATGACTTCTTCCTGTACTTGAGTACTGGGGTCGCCCGAACATGCAGAGGATCGGCAGAGGCATGGTGTCCTTCGTGGCTCGTCCGGTGTCCCGAAAGGGACTGGGTCTGATCTAGGGCTCTACAGTGTAGGAAGGAGTGACCACACCTATTTGGGAACCACGTGACCGTCGTATGTACCAGGGTGCTGGTTCCGTTTCGGGGTAAGGAGAATATGACCATACACGAGCGTGTCAAGTTGATCATGTCGCTTGAGGGTCTTCATCAGGCGCCCAGTCGGCAGCTTTTCGTGGGTGCCTGAGAAGCAGGTCTTTGTGTCAGCTTATGCATATGGCCAGAGTCCTCCTCCCCTTCAGCCTACTCCCGCCAGATCCTCGGGGAACTTGTTTAGCCCTCGGTGAGCCGGTAGTCCCTCGGCGTGTCTGGATTTCATCGGTGAAACTCCCTAAGTTTCTCCAGGCCGCCTACAGAAAAGTTGTCGAATGGCTCTTCTGTCCCGTCTTTTCGCTCCAGATAATCCAGCCATTTAACGAGGTAGAGAATTCGTTTGTTGTTTTCCCAGCTGTACTTGACCGAAGACATAACTTCTTCCACATCGTATTCCTCGCTCTACTCGATGTCATCTGCTTCTCGGAGTACCCTGGAAGGGTCCAGCAGCTCTTGGTAGTCGCTAGTTCGGTAAGGCTCGAGTAGCGACACATGGAAGAAATTGTGGATTTTCCATTTCCGGGACAGGGTGAGGTGGACGGCAAGCGGCGAAATGATTTCTCGATCTGGAAGGGACCATGATTTTTGTGGTCCAACGTCTTCGTAGGGCGCCGTGTTTTGATGTTGCGGCCGCTCCTGGGCCCGTAGCTACTGGGTGGAACCCGTAGTTAGCGTAGAACAAAGACATACCGCTGGCCATTGTGGTTGAGTTATTGTAGGCAAACTCAGTCATAGGTAACAGGTGTACCCAATCGTCTTGTTCCTGATTGACGAAGGCTCGCAGGTATGCCTCGATTGTCTGATTGAGGTGTTCAATTTGTCCATCCGTTTGGGGGTGGAATGCTGTGGACATTCGTTGTCGGATGCTGGATAACCGAAGGAACTCCTTCCAGGTTTCAGACGTAAACCTGGAGTCTCAGTCTGACATGATGTCGGTGGGGAGGCCATGGTGCTTTCATATTTCTCTGGCAAAGATGACTGCTACATCTGCAGCGGTTTTTTCCCACAGAGGAATAAAGTGCGCCATTTTGGTAAACCGGTCGATGACTACCCAGAGCTGGTCGCATCCTTCCGACTTTGGTAGCTCTGTGACGAAATCTATCGTGATTGATTGCCATGGTGCGTAAGGGAGTTCCAGGGGTGACGCTAGTCCATAAGGCTGGTGTCAAGATGCTTTTTTCTTTGGGCATTCCGAGCAGCTTCAGACGAAGTCGATGATTCGTTCGTTCATTTTTGGCCACCAGAAGTTTCGTTGTATCAGTTCGACCATCTTATCCTGTCCCATATGTCTGGCGATCTTGGTGTCATGCTCGGATTCCAATACCGTTTATACCATTCCTTCCGATACCCAGAGTCTTTATTTTCTGTATAGCAGGGTCCTGTATTGTCAGAATCCTTTCCCTACCCTTTCGGTCCAGGTTTTCCAGCTCTGCTTCCTTTTCCACCTGCGCCCATCCTTGCCGGTAGTCCACATCCTCCCTCGCTTCCTTTTGAACTTCTTCGATGAACTCCTTTGCCCATCTTTGTATGGGAAGCGAGGCTAGCTGGGCTGTCGAGCAGATGAACGATCGGCCTTGTCTCTTACTCAGGCTTTCTTCGTCTAGGTGTTTTTTCTGCAAAACCGTCGTGATCGGCTGGGTTTCTGTCCCCCCTTTTTCTGGACGGTACTCTGGATGTCTTGACAGCATGTCTGGCTTTCCGTTCTGAGTGCCTGGTCGGTAGTAGAGTCGGAAGTCGATACCAGCCAATTCCTGTGCCCATCTAGCTTGCCGTTGGTTTAGCACCTTGGTTGTGGCGAAGTATTTCAAGTTTTGGTGGTCTGACAGCAATGTATCTGGTGGGCTGCACCTTCACAGTAGCATCTCCAGTGTTTGAATGCATCTATGACAGTGAGTAGTTCCTTGTTATGGATTTCATAGTTGATTGCTGCTGGCTGAAACATCTGTGAGTGGAAGGCTACTGGGTGTAGTCTCCCCTCCTCGTCGCGCTGGGAGACCACTGCGCAAATCGCGAAGTCTGAGGCATCTGTTTCGATGATCACCGGCCGCTGGCGGTTGAAGTGCACTAGTATCAGTGCCGAGCAAAACCGCTTTTTCAAATCTTCGAATGCCTTTTCTGCCTCCAGGTTCCATTCCCATTTTTCCTACTTTTGTGTTAACTCTGTTAACGGTTGGGCCACTCGGGAATAATCCTTAGTGAATCGTCGGTAAAAGTTAGCGAAGCCAAGGAATGATTGTACCTGTGTTAACAACGTTGGTCTTTCCCATGATAGTACCACGTCTACTTTGTCGGATGCCATTGATATTCCAGCTCTCCCAATGACGTACCCTAGGAACTCGACTTCCGTAGCCTTCCAGATGTATTTTTCTGGTGATATGGCCAACCCGTTAGCCCGTAGACGCTCCAGCACCTTTCTGACGATCCGGTCGTGTTCACTTTTGTTCTGAGTGTAAATTAGGATGTCGTCCATGTACGCTAGTACTTCCAAATCTAGCATATCTGAGAACACATGGTTCATCATGTCCTGAAACGTTGAGGGAGCATTGGTTAGCCCGAACGGCATTAGCTGGAATTCGTATAAGCCGTAGCGGGTTTGGAACACTGTTTTCCATTCGTCCCCTTCCCTCATTCGAATCAGGTTGAATCCATTTTTGAGATCCAGTTTGGTGAACCACTGGGTGTCAAGATCCTGCCTCGACTTCTCCGTTTGTCTCGACAGGCAACTTAGGCGGGGTCTGCAGCGCGAGCGGTCCTACTCACACTTCTGGTGTACTTACACTTCCGGCGTACTCACAGTTCCGGCGTACTCGCATGCCTTGCATGAGCTCGGTGTTCTCACGGTATCCGTCACGCCCGGTGTGATATCTTCGCAGCTCTTCTCACACGCCTTGCGTGGGCTCGTTATTCTCGCGGTATCCGTCACGCCTGGCATGGTCTCTTCGCAGCTCTTCTCACACACCTTGCATGGGCTCATTGTTCTCGTGGTATCCGTCACACCCGGCGTGGTCTCTTTGAAGCTCTTCTCACACGCCTTGCGTGGGCTCGTTGTTCTCACGGTATCTGTCACGCCTGGCGTGGTCTCTTCGCAGCTCTTCTCACATGCCTTGCGTGGGCTCGTTGTTCTCGCGGTATCCGTCACGCCCGGCGTGGTCTCTTCGTGGTTCTTCTCACACACCTTACGTGGGCTTGTTGTTCTCGGGGAGTGGTGGTCGTAGCGCCGGTCACAGGGATAGTGAGGTAGGTCTGTAGAGAGAGATAATAGATTGGATGGAGAAGAATCTCCAGACTAGCTACCACGCCCTTCCTTTATACTTTTCCTTCCCTCAGTGGAATCACAGCTCGCCCGCAAGACTGACACAGTTCCTCCGTCTAACATCATGACTCGATCGCTGCGCCCAAGGAAAACACATGATCGCACTCGGCTGCCACGTGGCCAACACTCGACTTGCGGCAACAGGAGAATGGACACGCAAGCAGTAACAGTAAAGGAAAGGAAGACTGACGTACAACTTAATCAAGGCAAAACAATACTCATAACGAACATGGGAGAAGGACGTGCAAGCTCAATCAATGGGAGATAACAAACATAGTGGACAGGAGAAAGGACGTGCAAGCATAATCAACAGGAAACGACATACGTAACGATGACAGGAGAAGGACGCGCAAGCAACATAACGGAGACGAAGGAGAGAGGTCTAGACCGGCCAGCAGTCGGGGATATCGCTACCGGAGCGATATGGTGGAGATCAGTCGGGGCACCTAAGCACGGAGGATGACCGTGGCTGTGGCAGCAGAAACGAGGACGAGCCACAGGCCAACAAGGGTGAAAGTGGTACCGGCGCCGGCGCCAAGGAGCCTGTCACGCCAGGTTCGTGACAGTACGTCCCCTGTTCAGACCGAAGCTCCGGCATGGTCATGTCGGGTCGTCAGGGTCCAGCAGCGGATGGGAGTGCAGTAGATGCGGACGGGCTGGCTAGCCTGCTGCCAGGCTTGGAGTTGTTCGTTCATTCGCTGTTGTTCGGTGATGATAGCTCCCAGGGTGTTGGTCATCTGCTGGAGTTGCTGTAGGTCCGTGTCGTGGAACTTGTTCCTCTGCTGGGCGAGCGTCCGGTGTACTACATAATTGCGGACGGCGTCCCGGGTGGTTGTTTGATGTATCATGGTGACGATTTCCCCCAGGAGGGCGAGTTGCTCGTCCTGTAGTGCCGCAGTCGCGGCCGTGGGGTTTATGTTTTCCTGATCTTCCTGTGGTGGCGTGATGTGCGCCAAGGTTTCACGTGGGGCTGCAGTGCTGCAGCGGAGGTAGTGGTTTTCCATGTTCACGAGGAACCGGCATTCGGGGCAGACCCGCTTTCCTCGGTGCCAGTCTGCGCATGCTTTGACGGGATTGAGGCGTCATTCGCGGGTTACTTCGAGTAGTTCGTTATGGTGTAGGAGCGGGCAGTCGCAGTTTGTCGCTCGGCGGCGGTGGCTTCAGCACGGGTAGTAGTTGTGGTCCTTGCTCTGGCAGTGGGTGTTGCAGTAGTTATCGTGGCAGGCCGTCTAGTGCAGGGATGCGAGGTCGTTGGTACGGGGCTGTCCTGCGGTGGACAGGTGGGGTGAAGCTGCGGCTGGAGGGGTACCCCATCCATCGGTCGTGGTGGCGGCAATGCCCTAGTAATTGTTGGGTTCGTTGGTGTGTAGTTCGGTTTGTTCGTTATCGGCGGAGGTTGTTATGGGAAACTCGGAGGTACGGCTGCAGCCAGCGAAGGTCCAGCCTTCATTGCTGTCGACAGTGGCAGTGGTGGACAAATCAGGTTTTTAGAGTTGGGGTGCGGGTTTCTCAGGGTATTCCTCGTGGAACTGGCAGACAAGGTCAGATGAGTTCTCAAACTTGCGGTCGGGATACCAGGTACGATCGGGGTCGTGGAAACCACTCCAATTGACTCGATACTGGATCTGGTTTCTATGGCGTCGGGAGTCGAGGATTTTCTCTACTTCCCACTCTTGCTGTTCTTGGATGATTACAGGTGGTGGCGGTGTTTGTTGGTGTCCCGGGATGGGTTCAGTGCTGGCTGTGGGTTCGAGGAGGCTGATGTGGAAAACTGGGTGAATTCTGACAGTGGCCAGTAGGTCCAGTTTATATGCTCTTCAGCCTACCTTCTCGAGGATGGTGTACGGGCCTATCTGCTTGTGGTCAAGTTTGTTCGATGCTCAGGTTGTCCGGATGTGTTTCTGTCGTAGCCAGACCCTGTCGCCTGGATTCAGTACCGGGTCTGGATGTTGTGCTTTGTTGGCTTGCTCTGCTTGAGACATTTGGGCTTCCTTGATCTCTGCTCGAAGTTCTTCATGCAACCTTCTTAATGCCGCGACATATTCCGACACTTTCGGGGTCTCATCGTTCTGGGTGCCGAGGTCTGGCAGGAAACGAGGGTGATATCCATAGTTGGCAAAGAAGCGGGTTATTTTTGTGGTTCCGGTTTGGGTGTTGTTATAGCAGATTACGGCAATTGGCAACAACCGTTCCCAGTCGTCCTGCTGGTAGTTGCAGTATTCCCGGAGATACTGCTCGAGGGTGGCATTGGCTCTTTCCGTTTGTCGGTCCGTTTGTGGGTGGAAGGCTGTGCTGAGGTTGCGTGATATCCCGCGTGCTTCCGTTTCTCGTTTCCAGAAGTCTGAGGTAAACAGTGACCCTCTGTCTGGTACAATACTGCTTGGCAGTCCGTGGGGTCTTATAACTTGTCGGACGAAGTGGCCTGCTAGGTCTTCGGGGTCGATGGTGCCCTGGCAGGCGACGAAATGTCCCATCTTTGTGAGGTCATAGATTATTACCCATACCGCGTCTTTTCCGTTGCTCATCGCCAGCGCGGAGATAAAGTCCATTGATATCGTGTCCCATGGTTGGTGTGGGAGTTAGAGTGGCTTTAGCAGTCCAAATGGCGCGTGTCGGATTGGCTTGATACAATGGCAGGTGTCACAGTGGTCGACGTATCTGTGGATGTACTTTTGTTGCCCTGGCCAGTAGAAATTTCGGCTAACAAGTTCTAGGGTTCTTGCTCAGCCTGGGTGTCCCATGGCTTGCGCGTCATGGTGGTCTCTTAATATGCGTAGTCGCAGGGTGTCGTTGTCCGGGATCCATATGAGGCCGTTGTACTTTAGCAACCCGCTGTTTTCCTGGCATAACCCTAGCGCGATCTTTCCGTCACTGGTGGTCCCGCTCGACTTTTTCCTCCGCATTTCTTGGATCCCTTTATCTGCTGCACTTAGTGTCTGGATTTCATTCAGGAGTTCCTAGTCTATCTGGAGGTTGATAGTTTCCGTTGTATTGGCCTGGAGTGCTTCGAACGCTTCTTCGGGTAACAGGATTCGGCCGTGGTTCTGTCGACGCTTCATATCCCCTTCCCTGGGAGAGTCTCCTGACTCTCCAGACAGGATGTCTGGCCGGCCAATTTCCAGGGTCGATACTTGATCACGAAGTCATAGTTAGCTAATCGCTCACCCCACCAGGCTTGTCGCAAATTGAGATCTTTTTTTGGTTTCCAGTATTCGAGGTTTTTGTGGTTGGTGAGGATCATGATTTTTGGTCCCGTTGTTTTACAATAAGTATCCCCTGTCATCGCCTCTCTCAGTCCCGCTGCAGCTGCATCCACCTCTTCTGCTGTACTCTCTTTATTGAGGAGCGGGGTCCTGGATGCTGCCCATAGGTAGACTTGCCTTGCCTCTACCCTCTTCTTCTCTGCCACCTTCTTCTCTTCGCTGTCCTTACCCGCTGCCATTTTCTACCCACTGATATCCCACCCAGTGGTGTCCTTGCTAACCCCTCCTACTGCCCCCTGCCCTAGTACCTCCCAGACGATGACCTCGTGGTCTGATCCGGAGGTGTCTTTATCTAGTCTTGTTGCTTTCTCAGTGTTCCACACCACAAATATCTCCTCTTCGATGAGCTTGTCAGAATAATGGGTGTCTGGAGATGACAGACCAGAGGTGGCGTCCGGAGATAACAGACCAGAGGTGGCGTCCGGAGATGACAGACCGGAGGTGGCGTCCGGATATGACTGAGTCCCCAAGCACCGGCTCGTGGGGGGCAGTCTTCTGTCACTTGTCCTGATAGCCTTCCTGTATATCGAGAGATCTTGTGCCCGTATAATGCTGTAATACAATTAGTTCACAATCTTCACGTTTATTGATCCACATATTCTAACAGGTTATGAGCCTGGATTGAACGCTCTGCCAATCCGCTACCCATCGATAATCGCTCCTGCCATACCTGCCACTTTAAGCGTCGCTTCTGCATCTCATTCCTGCACTATCGTTTTTTTTTTTTGAAGCCTCAACAAACATCACGTCAATATCATGACCGATTCCACCACGTACACCTGCAAGTATGTCTAGACACCCATCCTCAATGTGAGAAACTACCACTCATGGAAGAACAACATTACAAACCTCCTCGCAATGGACGACTCCCTTGATATTGTCCTCAGTACGGAGCTCGCACCTGACGGCAACACAATAGCACAGACTCGAGACTTCCGCAAGCAGTTGCAACGTGCCTTCAGAATGATCTGGTTATCAACTGAACCAAGCATTCGAACGTTTCTCAATTGCCTCGGACATCGTGATCCACATATAGCCTGGGAAGCCCTCCGTGAACGATATGATGTAGCCACATCCCAGTCTGCACATGTCGCTACCCTTGCCCACCTTCACTCCGCCGTGATGAAGCCAGGAATTTCTGTATCGGACTACATCTCCTCACTTTCGGATATCAGTCAGGAGCTGGAAGGGACTCCAGATGAAGTCACAGAGCGATACCTGATTATACGCATCTTAGCAACCCTTCCTGAGCAATTCACCAATATTGTGGACATCCTCAAGAACCGACAGATTGAAGAACAAACACTGAACTCCATCAGTACGATTGTAATTGAACACGAAACCACATGAGCTCTCAGCAACACCACGACTGGCTCCAATCTCAATCTGGCCAGAACCTCCAGCAATATGCTGTCTGCGAACGTCAATGGTGGCAAGCACCATCGAACCAACGGAAAAGGTAAACACCATCGAAAGTCCTACAATAAGAGACAGGCCACCTCAGACCCTAGCAACATCACGTGCTACTACTGCACAAGGAAAGGACACAAAGCGATTGACTGTAAAGTCAAGAAGAGAGCCACCAAGATGAAACAGGGAAGAGATGACAAGCGCGGAAAGTCAGCATCCACCCATCGTGTCAAAACCAGAGACACTGTAGTACACGGCCTGACTGCGATGGCAAGAGTGGCCTGAAACACACGTAATACCAATGAATGGATAATCTACTCAGGCGCTACCCACCACATCTCACCAAATCTGATGGACTTTCATGAATACCACCCACTCGAGGAGTCCTTACAAGTCGAGTCAGCCGACACAGTCAGTTTTACAACAGCCACCAGCAGCATCAACCTCCAGCTCGATTGTGGAATGCTCCTCAGGGTGTAAGCTCTATTTGTACCAGACTTCGGAGCCTCCCTGCTCTCGGTACCCCAGTTGATCAAGGATGGCATTGATGTCAGTTTTTGTTCCCACTCATGCACTGCTTACATTACATCAGAGGATTTCACGGAACAACCACTGGGCAGATGTGCACCTGGATCCATGTCCTTCATCCTCTTCGGCAACGTAACCTCCAACAGGAGTCATACAAACGCCACTGTATATTGAGCAAATACGCAACCTCGGTCAAACTCGGACTGGGCGCCTGGGTCAAACTTGGAGTCTGCGGCTGGGTCAAACTCAGACTCGGTGCCTCGGTCAAACTCGGACTCAGCGCCTGGGTCAAACTCGCACTCGGCGTCACAGTCAAACTCGCACTCGGCGTCTCAGTCAATGTCAGACTCGGTATTTCGGACAGATATCCAAACCTGGCACCAACACCTTGGTCACCTCAACCTCAGCGATGTCCGAAAGCTACTGCCTAACAGATTCTGTTCTGAAAAGGAAACTGACAGATCCACGGCCTGTGATACCTGCATCAAAGCGAAGGCTAAGGAGAAGTTTCAAAGGAAGGTTCCAGCTCGGTGAGCGACTAAGCCACTGAAACTGATCCACTCCGACCTATGCGGACCCATCAGCCCTCAATCACTCTCCAGGCACCGATACTATATACTGTATATTGATGCCTTCAGCCACTACATCTGGGTATGCTTCCTACACTCGAAGTCATCATTGGAAGTGTGTACAGTATTCAGAGACTTCAAAAATGTTGTCGAGCTACAACTAAAGCATCGCATCACTTGGTTCCAGTGTGACAATGGCAAAGGAGAATACAACAACGAAGCATTTCGATCAATCCTTACAGAATACGGTATTACCTTCGGGCCATCACCACCATACACACAGCATAAAAATGGAGTCTCCGAAAGGATGATTGAGACCCACTATGCAAAGGCCCACACAATGCTACTGGACTGTACCCTCCCACCAAGCATGTGGGTAGAATCCATTTCGACAGCGAACTACTTGCACACTTGGAGCCTGACCACATCGAACAAGGGCATGACTCCTTCTGAAAACCTGTTCGGAAGAAAACCGGGAGTCAGCCATCTACAATGTTTTCGATGCAAAGCTTTCAAATCACTCCCAGCCTCCCACTGAAGCAAGTTCGGCAGATGTGCTCACCCTCTGTTTATACTAGGCTATGTCCATGACAGTATCAATATCTGGTGCTTTTGAAATCCCCACCGGAGGCAGGTAATCGAGACATCAAACGTCACTTTCTTAGAATCAGGTAGACTCGAACTCAATCACGGGAGCGAACTTAATTCCTCGGGTGGACTCGGACTCGATGCCTTGGCGGTCAGACTCGGACTCAGCGCCTCGAGCGAATCCAATTCCTCAAGTGAACTCAATTCCTGAAGCGGACTCAATTCCTCAGGTGGACTTGGACTCGACACTTCTGCGGTCAGACTCGGATTTGGCACCTCGAGTGAACTCAATTCCTCTAGGGAACTCAATTCCTCGAGCGGACTCAATTCCTCGGGCAGATTCGGACTCGATACCTTGGCGGTCAGTCTTGGACTCGGCACCTCAAGCGAACTTAATTCCTCGAGCAGACTCAATTCCTCGGGCAGACTCAGACTCGACACCTTGGCGGTCGGACTCAGACTCGGCTCCTCGGGTGGAAGTTTTGGAAATTTGGAAGGAAACACCAGCCGATATGATCTTCGGAAGAGACCTACAGCAGTCGTCCACCGGATCCGGGTAGAAGAGGAACCAATGGATTCTGCAGATCCGGTGTCCTACCGGGAAGCCATTGTGCACCCGAGGCTTGGCCAGAAATTGTCTGATGCGGTTGATGAGGAACTCAGATCTTTGGCTGAAAACTCAACCTGGGACTACGTCGGGCTGGAAGACGTTCCAGCCGGCATCATACCCATTAGCTCCAAGTGGGTCTCCAAGACCAAGGAGTTGCCAGGAGATAGCATTCGGTATAAGGCCAGGTTGGTTTTCTGAGGTTTTGAACAGCAGGTGGGGGTCGACTTCGATGAAACTTTCACCCTGGTAGCAAAGTTACAAACCCTATGTATGATGCTAGCCCTCGCTGCTGTCCACGACTGGGAAATCGAACAAATGGATGTTACCGCCTTCCTGAATCTCAGAGTTGACGGTGAGGTCTATATAGCTCTGCTGCAGAGTATTGAGGCAGACAAACCACAAGTCTGCAAGCTGAGAAAGTCGCTTGACGGACTTAAGCAGGCCCCCCGCCTCCGGTAGGAGTATATTGACCACTTGATCAGATCTCTCGGTCTCCAGCGATACGAGTACGATCCGAATGTCTACCTCTTTGCAAGCACCACCTTAACCGATCGAACCAATCCCCCACTGGCCATCTGGAATTCCAAGCGATCGGCACAGAACAATGCACCAATAATTCTGCTGCTGTATGTTGATGACATGCTACTCTTCTCTCTATCGGCCAACCGAGTCGCCACAATCAAGCACCTCCTCCGCGCCAAGTACAAGATGACAGATCTCGGTCCAGTTCGCTGCTTCCTCGGATTAGAGATTGAGCATGACTGATCACGACAGATACTGCATATCCACCAATAGTGCACTGTCAGGAAGCTGATTGTGACAAATGGTTTCTCCAACTGCAACGGCCACTTGACACCACAGCCTACTGGAAGCAAGCTCCAACAATCAGATCCAGAGTCAAATCCAACAAACAGCACAGCAAAGACTCTTGACTCAGATGGTAAACAACAGTATCAGTCAATTGTCGGCAGCCTGATGTGGCTAATGCTATGCACTCGGCCGGACCTCGCATTCACCGTCTCCATACTATGCAAAATCTCCTCCACCCCGACTACTGAGCACTTGTCAGCAGCCACCTATATGCTACAATATCTGCGAAACACGGCCAACGTCGCTATCCAGTACAATGCACCGGACCCCGAAGCCACCCTGCCTATCGGCTTCACAGACTCAGACTTTGCCAGAGATCCTGATGACCGAAAATCAACATCTGGCTATGTATTCATGCTTGCCAGAGGCGCTATTACCTGGCGTACTCGTAAGCAGCCACTTGTTGCTTTCTCAATTGTGGAAGCCAAATACATAGGTGCTTCCGATACCGCAAAAGAAGCCATCTGGGTCCGCTCCTTATACACTCGCATATTATACGGCAAGATCCTGTACAAGCATGCCGAGCAATGCCCCCACTGTTTATGCTCAGACTACAACTCTAAGGCTACCGAGCCCCAGCAAATCTTCGTCGATAACCAAGGTGCAATCCAACTTGCAAAAAACCCGAAGTTCCATTAGTGTACCAAGCACATCAGTGTCCGCTTCCACTTTGTCCGTGATGCCTGCGAATGGAACGCCATCAAAACAACATACCTTCCGACATCCAACATGCTCACCGACATCATGACGAAGAACCTCCCTCGAGACACTCACTGGAAGCATGCTCATGGCCCTGGGCTCGTAAGCCAGGACTCAGGGGAAGTGATTGACAGACCACGCGTTAAGCGGTTGAAATGGTTTTTTTCCTCCTTTTTCTTTTCCTACTCTTTCTTTGGAGGATGCACTCTTTCTCCTATGTCCGTGGTTTCTCTCTCAAAGGGTTTTTTACACGGTTACGAGTTTTAACGAGGCATCCGAGGATTCTGTTTCTTTCTCTCCTGTGTTCCTTTGCATCTTCCGTACAAGGGGAAGTGTCAGAATAATGGGCGTCCAGAGATGACGGACCGGAGGTGGCGTCCGGAGATGAAGGACCGGAGGTGGGGTCCGGACATGACGGACCGCAGGTGGCGTCCGGACATGACTGAGTCCCCGAGCACCGGCTCGGGGGGGGCAGTCTTCCGTCACTTGTCCCGACGGCTTTCCTGTATATAGAGAGATCTTACGCCCGTATAATGCTGTAATACAATCAGTTCACAATCTTCACGTTTATCGATCCATATATTCTAACAGCAACAACAACAGCAACAGGCCCAGGTCCGTCCGCAACCGGCGGCACACCCGTCCGGACCCCCGGCCAGCGCGGCCGACTCCCCAAAAAATCCCTCGGCGGGGACAACAGCAAAACCCCCGGCAGAGCAGGAAACGCAACAACCCCCTCACTGCCGAAACGAAGAGGCCGGCCTCCAAAAAATGCCTCCGCCGCCGCCGCCAACGGCACAGCAGCAGCAGTAGGCGTGACTCCAAAGGGTGTAAGTGGAAGTGGAAGTTCTGCGCAGACTCAGCAGCAGCAACATGCAGAATTTACAAAGCTACCCGTGGACAATGCCCACTCGGCGCGCAAGCACTTTTCCGCATCTCCACTACTCCCCCCTACGTACCACGCCACGCAAGCATTCTCCACCCCGCAGCCTCAACCCAACCAATCCCTCTCGCAGCGCTTCCGCCCTCCTTTTCAACCACCGCCCACGTTTCGAGCCCAAAACTTCTCCCAAACTCAGCAGCAACAACAGCAACCCTTCCATCCTCTTCCACAGCACCAGCATCAACACCGCCCCGCCACCACACTCTCAACCACGCCCATCCATCCTCCTTCTCATCCTCCCAACACTGGTGCAAGTGCGAGCGCGGCCCCCTTCGACATGGCTCGCTTCAAACAGGGCATCGCGCGCATGACGCAGGCGCGACTGCGCGTCGCCATTGACAAGCTCAACAAGTCTTCTTCTTCTTCATCATCGTCTTCTTCAGGACCAGGGGCGGGTATACCAGAAAACGTCAGGAGGGAGGCGCTCGAGTATGCGAAGGCGGTGCTTAATGGGGAGATTAAGGTGAATAATAATCATCAGCCGTAGTTGAGTTGAGTTGCATTGAGTTTGAGTATCATGAGGCGTCAAGGCGTTGTTGGGTGGAAGGGGGTTTGCGGTTTGAGTGGTGTGACATGCGCCAATCGATAGATGGATAGAGAGAGAGATACGGACGGGGGTAGCCATGCTAAGCTACATCATCCTTGAATCGGATAGACGTTGATATCAATGACGCTGCTTGCTTTCTTTTTACTTTTACGATCAAGGGGCATGTCAACCACAGAGGACGTACGTACACAACAACATCACGTGCCGATATCAATCAATAAAACACACAACATTCTTTTGATTCGACAAACTAACTGAGTGAGTGAGTGAGTACTGACTGACTAACGAACTGACTAACTGACTGACTGACAACTGACTGACTAACTCGTCCCTACAACACGCTCCTACACAGAATTGAGCACGACAATCTTGGCGCTGACGCTCTGCCCCGTCGGCACCCTCAGCAACGTCACCCTCGTGTTGTGGTTGGTCCACGGCTTGTACTCCTTGCTGCACCCATCCGTCGTCACAATCTTGACCGTCGACAGGTCAATGTTGTCCGGGTGCCAGATGGCAACGCGGTACTCTGGCCCGACCGTCTGGAGCGTATCCTTGTCGCTGAACCCAGACACGCCCGTGTGGATGGGCGTGTTGATGGTGATGGTGCGGTAGTCGCTCCAGTTGCGCGTGGCCTCGTCGACGCGGCGGAGCGTCGACTGCGTGACAACCACCTCGCGGAACACGTCGGCCGCCTTCTTGTCGCCGTACGCGTTCTGGAGCATGCGGCCGATGTCGTCGTCGACGGCCACCTCGTTCTGCGAGAGCCAGGCGTTGGTGGGCGCGCTGTGGCGCGACACGCCGTCGTCGAGGTACATTGAGTATTTCTGTAGTTGTCAGCTTCTTCTGCAACCTCATTCTCACAGAGGAGGAGGAGGAGGAGGAGGGGGAGGAGAAACACGCCAAAACTCACATTGTCCTTGCCCGGGTAAATGTGGAAGGTGACCGGGTTAGCAGGTTCGTTGGCGAGCGCAGGAATGTCGGTTTGCGTGCGGTCCGGCGTGCTCTGGCGAACCTCAATCTGCGGGATGATGGCGCCCTCGCGGACAAACATGGGCGTGTTGAACGGCAGCTGGGACTCCTCGTGCGAGATGCGGGCATCGTACTCCAAGTACGCACCACCGCGGATCCTCGGTCCGAGTGCGGCGCCCGGAGCACCTGGGTCCGTGTCCGGGCGCAGGTTCAGCTGGTACCAGCCATCTGGCGCGGGCAGGTAGACCTTGCGCGTGGCGCGCTGGCTCGACTTGTACAGCACAGGGGCAACGAGCAAGTCATGACGGACGACGTACTGGTGGGCCGTGTACCACTCGTTGGACGAGAAGAGCGACGCATCAAGCGGATCCGTGATGACCATGGCGCGCGCAATTGGCAGACCGTTGATGAGGTTCTCAAACATTGCGTCGTACATGAGCTGGAGAAGACTGTACCGCAGCCGGATCAGGTAGCGGCACGAGGGCAGCACGGCCTGGTAGAGCCCCTCCTGGCCGGGGGGCACCGTGTTGGTCCGGCGGTAGTTTTCATACTCAAACGGCTCCTGGAACCACTTCTTGCCCTTGCGGACGTAGTGGTTGCGGAACCACGGCAGCAGGCTGTATGCGCCGTACCAGCGCACCAGCAGCTCCGGGTCAGCAAAGTGCTCATCGTCGCTCACAGGTTCGAACCCGCCCACATCTGCGCCCGAGATGGCGACTCCGCCAAGACCCAGGGCGAGCACCTGCGCGACTGAAATGTTGAAAAAGTCCCACGTCGACGAGTTGTCTCCCGTCCACAGACCCGCGTAGCGCTGCGCTCCCGCAAAGGACCCCCGACCAATGATGAAGTTGCGCTTGTCCTCCCTCCCCGGCATGTGGCTCAGCCCCTTGAAGGTTGCCTTGTGCAGGTTGAAGCTGTACAGCGCCCAGATCTCGATGGACTTGTTCTGCGCCGTCGCGATCGGGTCATTTGGCCAGCCGTCCGAGTCGAGCAGCAGCCGGAACGGCCACGACTTCATGTCGCCGTACTGCTGGGCCATGCATGGCGAGGTCATGTCCTGCCACACAAAGTCGAGCCCCGACTCGAAGAGGTATTTGTACTGCTTGCCCCACCAGATGCGCACTTCCTTGTTGTTCAGGTTCGGGTAGAAGCCCGGGCTGCCCTTGTCGCCGCCGTAGTCGACGCCGCCGTGGAACGGCCAGCCGCTGTTGCGGTTGGCCGCAAAGTCGTAGTTGTCGCCGTAGTCGGGCCGCTGCGTGGTTGGGTTGGTGAAGTAACGCGTGCCCTTGCCGAACTGGAGGTACCGCACGTCGCTCTCCGGGTAGACCGACGGATCATTGTCGCGTATGTCGCGCACCCAGTAGTTGTCCTTTTTCCTGCCATTGGTGGCGCCGCTACCCTTCCACCCACTCTCGAGGGTCGGGTATGTAAAGTTCGGGTCCTTGGGATTGATGGCAATGACGGGCGTGATGTTTGTGCTGCACCGGACGCCGTTCTCGCGCAGGCGGCGGAACATGCCCTTGGGGTCCGGGAAGTGGCCCTCGCGCGTGTCAATGGTAAAGGTGCGGTAGCCGCGCTGCATGTCGACGTCAATGTGCATGCCGTCAAGCGGAATGCCGGCCTCGCGGTACTTTGCCGCGTTGTACTCGACGAGATCCTGCGTCTCGTAGCCGTAGCAGCCCTGGTGGTTGCCCAGAACGTAGCGCGGCCGCAGCCAGGGGCGGCCGATGAGGCTCGTGTACAGCTGGATGATCTGGCCAATGTCGTCGCCGGCCATGAAGATGCCCTGGAAGCTGTTGAAGCGCGTGGCAATCGACAGCCTGTTGCCGTCCGTCTTGCCGAGGTCGAGGGCCACGTGCGAGTAGTTGTCGATGAAGCTGGCCACCTGAGTCATGTATCCCGGGTGGGCGTTGACCTCGATCCAGTACGGCTCCGAGTGGTAGAGCGGCTCGGCGTCCTCGAGCGGGCCGCGGTCGTAGATGTTGTAGTAGCGCATGTTGTCAAAGTTGAAGTAGTTCATGAACGTCTTGTCCTTGTACAGGGAGCGGCCGCCCTGCTCGCCAAAGCCGAGGTACTTTGCCGTCTGCGGCTTGTCGACGTTGATGACGGTCGCGTCACCCTGGTAGAGCAGACCGCGCTCCTTGGTCTGCCAGACAATGGCATTGCGGCGGCCAGGAGCGGCGGGTATCTGGTGCTTGGCGTCAAACTCGAGAGCCGGATGCTGCAGTGCGGGAAGGAGAGCGGCAGTGCCGGCCGAGGCGACATCGCGGATTGCCGTGATGCGGAACGGGTTGCGCTGAATCCACAGCTGGACGACCTGGTCCTCCTTGCCCGAAGCGGTGATCATGACCGACTCCAAGAGGTAGTAGCGCGTGTCCACCGTCTTGAAGTTAACCTTCCACTTGATGCCCTCGGACTTGTCAAGGACGTCGACGAGCTCCGTCAGGCTGTCCTGGACAATGGTGCGCCTGCATACAGTCAGTACATGGTTCGACTTTACTCCCAGGTCGTCAAGGAACGGAACTCACGTGTTAAAGTCCGAGTACTGCTGGGCCGTAAAGTGCGGCGAAAAGCGCAGCCTCCAGACACGCGGGCGCATAAACTGCACCAGCAAAAACGTGCCATCGTTGAAGCGGAAGATCTTGCCGTACTTTGCACAGGCCGGGTTGATGCCGCCCTTGCCATCAGTCTGGTCCTCGGCATGGTACTCGATGCTTTCTGGCTGCTTGGTCTGCGACTCTGGCTTGTACAGATCACCATAAAAGTCATCTGCCGGCCTGAACATGTAGGGGTCGCGGTTCTTTGCGTGCCACGACTCGAAGCCGTCGGCGTCCTGACGACCCATTTTGAGAGAGAGGTGCAAACTAGTGTTGTGTGAACTAGTGTCGTTGGATATGGGGATTGTAGATACGGATGAGAGAAGAGCCGATGATGTATGGAAAGGATAGATACCTGGCTCAAGTGCAGAAAGGTGTTTTGAGGAGGATAAAGAATCAAACACCAGAGGGAGGGGGAGCCAGAAGATATATATGCGAAATAATGTCACTATAGCAGATGGCAAACGAAAACGAGCAAATTCCCATCGGGGGGACGGAGATCAGAGTTACGTCCGAGATGCCCAACGGCATGTGATCTCCAACGCGCCAAGAAAACACAAAATCACAACAGCGAGAAGTGGAAAACGCCGTGGTACGTCGTGATTTACCCCCGATGTTTTCTAGACTCTGGTAGGCCCTTCAAGCTCCGGCAGGTGTCTTGAGCTTCGGCAGGCGCGGCAATCTTGTCCTTCTCGAGCAGCATGGCGGAGTAGCAATGCATAAAATCAGCAATGACTTGCTGCACGTTCTGCGTGCAGCATGCGTCCTTTAGCACTGACTGGATGAGAGGATATGAGTTTCCGCAAAGCCACGCAGCGCACGAGGCCGCAGCGGCGGCGAGTTGCAGCATATCACGACGCCGATGGAGGAGGTGGACGAAAGCGACACCGATGGAAGAGGAGGACGAGAGCGACACCGATGGAAGAGGAGGACGAGAGCGACGGCAAGGGTGGGCGATAGACAGAGTAGACGGGAGCAGAGAGGACAGAGACTGGCCGACGAGTAAAACATGGTAGCGTGTATCGGTCCGTTGATACAGCTGCTGCGCCTAGTGCAGGTTCTGCAGATAGCCATATCGTTAGACTGGTGAAGAGAGAATTTGATACAGATCGTCCTGTGCTCTGCATTCTGACCAGCTGTTTTCTCGTATGTCTATCAGGCTGCATGCGACCTCGGATCCGGCTCGTGCGGTTATCGCAAGCTGGAATATCAAGCAAGTGGCGTGGTAGTGCCATTGGCTCTGATTGGGGGATGGATCTGTGGAGGCGTGGCCCAAACCTGCTACCATGATGCTCTGTCGTCAACGCCGGCGTCACTCGTACATATCAGAGCGTCTGTCCCGCAATGACGGCCAGCCGACATTGGACTCCAGAATGGTCGTCGAGACTCGAGATAGCTGGCAATGCCCCTTGTAGAGATCGTGAGACTGTGGATATCATCCCCACTTGGCATACGGACACACCCGCAGCTAACATGGTTAGCTACCTTGGCCGACTTGTTAGCCAGGGGTAACAGAAAGGAATCCGTGCTCGGCAAGGTAATTTTGCGAAGAGGGGCTGTGTTCATCTGCATGTGGATACATGTAGATATAGCACCACATTGCACGGTAGGCGTGCATGCATCATGTCTCACCTCGGAGCTGTATAGCCGGCGATTATCGACTGCTGTGCGTTGGTCGTCCATCCATAAACCATCCGGGAGCCGATCCAATCGCTTGCACGACCAGAGTACATGTGTAAATGATATAGAGTTGTGACACGCCATGGACCCGAGCTATCAGACGGCAGACTCCCAATTTTCTTGCCCTCGTGATCGACTATGGGTTGGACGTGGCCGGATGGGCGTAGTCGGCTGTGTGTTACAGAAAAATGTCGCTGTTTGATCCGAAGCCGACAATCATTCGGTTAGGGCACATCTGCCTTTCACATCTTCTCGATAGCCGAGATTCTTACCAGTGTTCCCGGTGTGATGTTCTGGCCTCTCCCCGCCCGGGCCCCTCCCCCGCTCCGACGCACTCCGCCCGGCCCCTCGCCAATCGCCGTTCCCGGAGCCTGCAACCCCGCCCCAACTGGCCTGCGGGCCAGCTGAAGCTTGCGCCCATCGAGCCAAACTCGACGAGGTGCATCACGACCGCACATGCGTAAGGCGCCGATGCATCGCCCGCGGCTTGTTGATTCCCTGCACCCGCACGCACGACTCCAATGGTTCACACGGATGCCCGCCGCCGCTGCACCACTCCGCACAACCCTGTTGAACCCTGTTGCTTCTTCGTCTGCGAGGTAATCCTTGTCGCCTGCGGTCGTTCGGTTGATGTCGAGTCAGGCCGATCGTTGGGCTGCATCTCGCCGTATCCGCGCGAATCCATTGGTCGGACAGAGTACATCATTGACGCACAGCGTATGCCGGCAAATGCAACAACGCGTTGTCAATATCGGCAAAAAGTGCCGTGGCGCGGTTATCCCGGTTGTCGATTCCGCATCGTGGCGTGACTGTTTGCCGACTCAACTCTCCATGGCCGTATTTCCATCTCTGTCCTCCCATCTTGTCGCAGCCAATGCGCCTATCCCGTCGCACGGTCCATATTCCCCACACTCTCCACATGCTCGTGCGAGGTGTTGCAATTCGGCGACGGATGCATTGGTCTGTTCGTCAGTGGCCGCGGGTTGTCGGACGAGGGAAGGTCAGTTCGGGATTCATGGTGCCACGTCCAATGTGCGTATCCTGACTACGAGCCAGCTCTGCTGTTACTGTCTCGTCCCCCGCTTCGACCGGCGCCCGCCCTCCCCCCCCAACTGAGGGAATTACGTGGCGGCGCCGATCACCTACCCCACCTTATCGTCAGACCGACCAGGACGAGTAGCGTAATCAACACCGCGCACAACCCATATCGCAGACACCCAATCACGACGAGAACTTACGGAAGCACCACTTTCCGATCCGATCGAGAGATTATCCGTGATGCGCTGACGAAGTCTAAAAATGCCAAGGCGAAGAGTTTTCACGTCGCGGGGCGGGGAGGATGCGGGGACAGGATCATCAGCAGAATCATCACCTGAATCATCTAACATTCGGTCGGACGGACCATCGACCGGTGACCGAGACATCGAGTCAACGACCTTCCCCCAACCGAGCGATCCGTCGAGCATGTCGTCGCCACGGAACCACGAGCGATCCGACGAGCGAGTCATCACCTCAATCGTCAAACGATCCGTCGAGCGAGTCGTCACCACGGAACCGAGCAATACGAGCGAGACGACGAGCGAGACGACAAGCGATAGGGAAAGCAGAGCAAAGGCAGGAAAAGGATGAGGCATGTACACGGTCCAAACGGTCCCTTACGCCAACACTCCGGATCCCGTACCGGCCTATGATGCAGAGTGTGCCGCCCTCGCCCGCGCACTGGAATCTGCGAAGAAATACGACTTCGGAACGGGTCACAATCTTCACCGATGCGTAGGCAGCCATCAGACGGATGGCCTCGGAGGAGCCAGGCCCGGCCAACAGTATGCACTCCAGGCCAGGAAACACATCGCCACATTACGGAGGGCTAAGCCAGGTATCATCATCGAGATTCGGTGGTGCCCGGCTCACAAAGGTGTTGCTGGTAACGAAAAAGCCGACGAGTGGGCAAAGATCGCGGCGGAGGAGCCAGACACCCATGGGGTAGAATGGCGGAACTACTCGGACCGGGTGGAGGCACGCCCAATGCCACTCCCACGATCCCTTGCGAACCTCACGCGGGAGATCTCGGAGAAGAAGTGGGTAGATGCACGACAGTGGGCTGGGGGCCGGACCTCCAGAAAGAAATATAGGATGCCGGAAAGCCACAGGCCAGACGCCACGGTTGCAGGGAGTACCAAGAGGCTCGCCTCAAGATACTACCAGCTGAAGGCGGGGCACTGCCGCACCGGGCAGTACTTGCACTGGGCTAAGGTCCGTCCGACCGCTCAGTGCTGGTGGTGCCAGTGCCTCTCGCAAACGAGAGACTACCTCTTCAAGGTGTGTCGGGAGTGGAGGATACAGCAGAAGGTTCTGTGGGCGGAGATGCAGAAGAAGACTGGGAGGTGGAAGAGCCGGTGGAAGATCCGGGATCTACTTGCCGATGGGAGATGCGGGCAGGCAGTGCTGGACTTCCTCTCCTCCACGGATGTGGGAAGGCTGGTGCCACCTCTGGAAGAGACGGACGCGGAAAGTAGGCATCCGAATAGGAGCTCCGGGAGCGCCGGGAGCGGGAAGGAGGGCGGCGGAGGCGAAGGAACTGGGTGCCGGGGAGGAACTACCGCTGTTCCTACCCACGCCCTCGTTCATAGCATCTGCAGACGAGGATTAGGGGGCGGGGTTCGGATCTCTTGTTCTCTCTGTTGTTGTTTCTTATTGACCGGACTCTTTTCCTTTGTCATCTCTTTGGTGCGCATTACATCTTGGGACAGGCCTGGGCGGAGGGCGAAGGGGAGCTTGCAACGAGCCGCCACCGCGCGGACAGCGGACGGGAACCCTGGATAAAATGTACGCCGCCATAGTCTAGATAGGCTGCACGCGAGTATGAATAAACAAAAAAAAAATCCGGATCCCGTACCACAGGTCTGCTAGTACCAAATCATCGACGATACGCCTAAGCGCCGCAAGCGGGACGACAGTTGATCGGGAAGGAGACGGGAGGATACGTGAGGAGCTCAAGCGGGGGATAAGGAACAGAGTTTAGCTTTTGGCCGAAGACCGGTTGTAAGAGTCTAACTCCGGGGATGAGGGGTTGAGTAGGCAAACGGAAGAGATAACAGATAGTGGGTTGAAGCTCCCGGCGAGCGGAAACACACGGCCGAGTGGGTTGAAGCTTCGCGACGAAGCGGAAACACTTGGGATTTGACATCTTGCCCGACTGCATGAAGATCATGCAGTGCCGACGAAACCTCATCTCTCCTTATCTACACCCTGACCAGGACGATAGCTTCGGGCTCCGGCCCGCACCCAGGAGGGTCTGGTGTGTGAGCGTATTCCTTCCCTTATCTTACCTGTGATGCAGTTGTCAAGCAAGGCGTCGAGCCGAGCCGTCGGGAAGCCGCCGGGCCCACCTCGATCCACCGAACCGAAGGATCCGTCGCACATGCCGTCGGGCAGCCGCTGGGCATGCGTCGACCTCCACCGAACCGAAGGATCTGTCGCGCATGCCGTCGGGCAGCCGCTGGGCATGCGTCGATCCCACCGAACCATCCGCCGGAGCGCCGCGAGCGAGCCGTCGGGCAGTACACCGGGTCCGCCTCGATCCAAACCATCCGCCGAAGCGTCACGCAAGCCGTCGGGCAGCCGCCGGGCAAGCGTGGAACCATCCGCCGAAGCGACACACGCAAGCTGTCGGGCAAGCCGCCGGGCCCGCGACGAACGAGCCACCGAATACGCCATCGAAGCGATACCCGCGAGCTGTCGAGCAGCCGCCGGGCAAGCGCTATGAACGTTCCGGCGCGCAAGCCGCTGCCAAGCGAAACGGGTAAGCTGAATATCGAACCGAACCCCTTAGATTATTCCGCTGTGAATACCTTAACGGTGGGCGAACTTGGAAGGATTGCCATGGGGGTGTTATTCCTGTATATTAACTGAACGCCGGCGAAGACCGCGCGCGCCCCATCTCCTTCGTGACTATCGAGAAACCTGACTAAGTTCAATATTACCGTCACTCCGACGTCGACCTGACGTTCCAGTGTCACAATACTTTATCCCGACGCGTTAAAAACCACCAATTTGAGGTCTCAACGACCCCAAGGACTCAGAAGCTTTCGGCAAAGGCTGAAGAAGAGGTCTGTAACTGGATTATATCCGAAGAAGCAGGGGGAAGGGCCCCCAAAGCACGTCAGATACGGTCTTTCGTGGCCATCGTGCTTCGCGAGCAAGGCCTTCCAGACCATATAGGTAATAAGTGGATTGAGAGGTTCCGTCAGCGCCACTCAGATATCATCAAAAAGAAGAAGAATACCCTCATCGTCTATAAGAAGATACTGAAGAACCGTGTGGACGAGATTGACCATTGGTTTCGCCCGCTTGATCGCCTTATCAAGGTCCTCAAGGTGAAGCCCAAAGATATCTATAATATGGATGAAACTGGGCTTCAAGAAGGCGAGCAAAGCAACAGGTCTTCGGAAGCACCCTTATTCGGATTCACGAGAAGCCACAGAATATGAATACAGCTTGGATATCCAGTATCGAGTGTATTGGGGCCGAAGGAAGACATATCAGGCCAGGGGCTATCTTCACTGGGGCACTGCTCTGGACCGATTCTACGCCGGAAAAACCACCCCCTTGGCTCTTCACCTCTTCCAAGAATGGCTTTACTAATATCACCTTGATGATATCATGGTTCAAGTAAGCTTTTCTCGAGGAGGCCATCGTGGACCATCCTTCTGACTGGCGTATACTGATTATGGATGGTCATGGGAGCCACGATAGTGACGAATTCCGCCATCTTTGCACTAAGAATAAGGTCCAGCCCTTCTACTTGCCAAGCAACACCTCCCACGAGCTACATCCACTCGACGTGGGTTGCTTCAGCCCTCTGAAGATGAAATATTGTCAGATTATAGAAGACCTTGGCATACTGGATATCACAGCTTCAGGGTCCAAAAGGCGATTCATCAGAGCTTACGTGAAGGCATCAGAAGATGCCTTCAAGCCAGATACCATACGGAGCGGCTTTCGTCATAGTGGTATATGGCCATTTCACCCCGAGCACGTACCCGATAGATTGAGGCCAGATCCACCACCTTCTACTCCTCCGCAGAGGCCTCAATCGCCAGATATTCCACTCTATTTCTCGCCCCAGAACGCCCTACAGATGAAGAACCAGGTTGCCGAAGTATATGGGGAGCTTGAGGGTATTACACGCAAGCATCAAATCTACACCCGGGGTTGGGCTAAAGCCCTCGACACCATGGCTGCTCGCGTGGCCACAGAAACAGTGAAATCCACGCGAAATGAGGTCCAAGCTGAAGCCAATAAGCAAACCAGGTGTCATAGGGTCCGGCCACGCGACGGGTAGTATTTTTGACCACCAGCTTGCTGACCACATTCAGGCCGCAGCCGGCTAGCGAGGCACCGCACTACGTGGTCTGGCAGGCTCCCTCCGTTGGGGCAGTCACATGTAGGATGCACGTCGACGGTGATGATGATGTTTCATTGCCTGGGGGCGCGGGACGCCACAACCCAGCAGCGTTATTGTCGTTCTCATTATCCGAAATCGGCGTTGATAGTGCATGCTACTCGGCCCAAATCGACGGTGGAGGACAGGACTCAAGCGGTGACCAAAATATCCACAGAAAAAACATATGCCCACCCGCCGTTACCACAGTGCCAAGTCTATATCGTGGCAGCCATACCACAGCAGTCCATGAGTGGAAGCTGTCAATATTACACGTCCGGAAGGCTCTAGATGGGTCGCCACCTCGAAGGATCCCCGTAGCGAAGGTGTCACTGGCCCCCAACCCTCCGGCACACGCACCCGATCGAACCGTGTACATGAGAGTAACGGAGATGCGCATCTATATATAGAGGCCACTTCTGCAAGCCGAGAATTAGTACCGAATTTACCAACTTCAGCGCTTTCTATTTATTCTAACCGAAGCGATGGGCACGCCACTCACGAGACCTCGCCTGCCTCCGCATGGATGTCGGCGGTGTAGGGTCTCCGCCTGCGCAGCTGGCTGTGTGACGAATGGCATTCGTCATCATGGCTTTTCTTTGCCGCAACCTCAGACGACTGCCTGATCAGGGCCTCGATTTCGCATTCGAGTCGGGCGATGGCAGTGACCAGTTCGTTGAACCTCCACGACTTCCTGACACCGGGGTGTGATAGCCATGAGCTGACGATGCTCTCTATCTCTTCCGGCGTGCCACCAAACCACGACTCCTCGAATGGATATATCCGTCTGCGCTCGGCCACCAGTGCCTCCAGTACGCCGTGTAGCTGACGAGAGACCACACGAGTCCAGTGGAGACAGCCATGCGCACGGCAACCGAGGGGCGACATAGCATCGTTGATGACTGTTAAGAAGCGCTGTGAGGCACCCAGCCCATTCCTCATTCTCAGGAACAGGCCCTCGGCCTTGCCCAGCAAGTGGCATGCTTGGTAACACGCGTCGCGTGTAGGGACAGGTGGATCGCTACAGAAAAATGAGCCAACTGCTGGGAAGACCATCATCACCCCGCCACTGCCACAATTCAGTCAGGGACTTACTCTGAGACTTGCTGGAAAAACGGCATGGCTCCCAGCGATGGCGTAAAGACCGGAGTCTCAGTAATGTCAGGAATATCCGTTTGGTGATGTATGCCGAGGGTAGTGGTTAACTTCGTGGCGTGGTCTTAGGCTGGGCGTTAGTCGGACGATGCGGGAGTAGGTTCGTAATCAGCGAGAGCAAGGTCTTGGGCGTGGTGCCAAGTGTGGGAGATGTCTTGGCAGTGCTGTGGCTAACAGCTCTCCCTCTGGCTCGTTCCGCTCGGAGCTGACGCCAATTCGCAGCGTCCGCCAGTTGTGAAATCTTGGACTCAAGCTTGGTCAGCGAAGTTACTATCGAGCTCAGGAGAGACGTCCAGTAGCGGGCCTCGACACGCCGGTCCCCGCGCTTACCGCTGGCTGCTCACCGGCAGCTACTTTTGACACGAGGATCCTGCTTTCTCGTCGATGGATCGGCAGCTGTAAAGGTCAGTCGACACCGTTCCGGATTTGGCGCACCAGATGAAGACTAATCCCGAAGGGGGCGAGCAATATGAAGATGGGTCATGGATGAAAAGTGGGTGTGGAGAAGAAATTGATAGTGACCCTGCAGGCATGTACAGCATACGGCGCAAAACCCCTCGGAGACGAGCTAAAGAACACCCCGTGCTGACTAACTCTTCCTCCCTCCACGCTAACCACATTGGGCCACCTAATCCCTCGTTTTCGCCGCTTCGCTGCCATTACCCCCCTCAGTGTGTTGTATTGTCTACGGAGTTTCGAGCTGCTCGGTCGCCGCTGTACTACTGCCGTGCTTGGCGCCCAGAGTGCGCTAGTCGCTGACTCCCAGCACTGTCTTCCGCGGACCGGAAAAACGTTCATGGACGAGCGAAAGCAAAATATTCTGGAGGGATGGGCAGGCAAATCCGCGCGGCCAAGGGCTAGGCCAAAGTCTATGACGAGTCTATGACTCTTGCAGCGACGCACAGGAGTGTATGGTGCCGAATCTTCGTCCCAAGGGATCGCTCTGGAAAGGTTGTGGAGAAAAGACGGAAAACTACCCTTCCTCGCCGGTGCCTGGGATCCCTGCCGACTCGAGCACTATATCAACAACGTCCAGCGTCACGCATCGTGAGAGCCGACCGAATTTCTAGTGAACATCGAACAGGATACTGAATCGAGCCGGTTAAGATTTTTTTCTTGTGAGTCCTCAAAAAGACTGAATTTTTCTTTCTTGCCTGCTTCACCCTTTTGCTCCCCCACCCTTCCTTCCACTTCACTCCGACCTGATCGCACTACCCAGTCACACGTCATTCCAACCACGTAGTGTGGGAGGATTTCGGCTCTGTTGTTACATTGCCTTAGGTTCGGTGGTTACATTGGATTGGGTTCGGACGCTGCATTTTCTTAGGTTCGGTTGGTACATTGCAGTGGGTTCGGACGGACCATTGAAAGATTGGGATCCGTGGGTTTAAGGAGGATTGACAACCCTGGTCGGTATATGTATAGAGGGGTGGAGCAGAGTTTGTTCTGTATCCTATCCTATCATCGCAATCTCATCCTCGCTATCCTATCAACGCCGACAACACCCATTCTCTCTCTCTAGATTCCTCCTTCCCTTCTTTGGCGTTCTTTGCATCGGGCCTGGCATAGGTCCTTCAGTAGTGGACTACCATATATCCTAACTTATCCGAGATCACGCAGACCCGGTCGTCCTAATCGCCACGCCCACACCAGGTGTGTTTCATTGATTTGCGTGTCTTGCCGCAAGGGAGTCGAGAAGGAAAAGGTTTGTGAGCAGTTCTGAGCTGCAGGCGGACTTTCGTTTGGACAGGAGATTGGATTGTCAGAAGCCTGCGATGTGGATACTCAACTGACGAGCAAAACTAGAGTTTCAGCCGTTCCACAACCTGTCTACAGACTTCCACCAACCCTCCCACCGCATATCGATGGCCACCCAGCAGCCCAGCACCCCGCCGAACACGGGCAAGCCCTTTCCGAATGCTTTCGACGTGAGTAAGTGGGATAGCGAGAAACTACTGGACTGGTTGCAATCCCGCTCACCACCAGCGCTCGGAGAGATGGACGCTCCATGCTGTCAGAAATTCGCGGCTGCAAAAGTCTCAGGTCTCGCGTTCTTACACAGTAACGCCGAAGAGTTTGAAAGCAAGTACGGAGTTTTGTACAGTGTTGCAAAGACACTCACAGTGCTGACGTCACGTATCAATGCAACGCACTCCTGCATGCGACTGTCTCCTGCAGATAACGAGGGAGGTGGCTCCGCGTGCCAGGACACAACAGCCAGGAACTGGGAAGGTGAGTATGTCGAGGGCCTCGAGAGCGAGAATCCTCGATCCTTGGGTCGGACCAGAAGGCTATCGCTAACTTGAAGTAGCACTTCGTTCTCAAATCGCGAAGGTATCTCCTGATAGCTCCAGTTACTGTGACCCAAGCTGTAAGCAGCTGCTCCCATTTCCATTTCCGGGCACGATCCCAGCAAGTTTCCAACTCGATGAAAACGGTTGCTTCGAGTACTACGGCCGTTCCAAGTTTCGCAAGCTTTACCGGGTCGCAACTTGCATGGACCGTGAGGTAGACCCTGTCTGCTACTTCCATGGAATGGTTGGAGCTGGCAAGTCCCGCTTACTCGCCGCCCTTACCTGTCTCCTCATGCGGCAGGGAATGCTTGTGGTTTTAATCCCTGATTGCAATGACCTTCTGGCAGATCCCACCGGGTACGTTATCGCGGCGTTGGAATTCGCGTACAGCAGCAAGGGCCTATGGCCACACCTTGAGGCGCTTCATCTTCCGGCACTGGATGAGTCGACCGCACTTGAACGCCTGACTCAATTCTGCTCGCATGTCACGGAGAATACCGATCGCGCTCTTTTCATCGTCGATCAGGCGAATGTGCTCGAAGACGCTGAATCGGAGACGTAGCGATTCAATAACGATAAGAAACAAGTCGTCCGTTCGTTTTTGGGCACCTGCACTGCGCCACACCGAATGTTGGTAGGCTGTACCCCCAATTGCAAGCACACGCAGTCGGGTAGCTATCACGAAACGTCCGAAAAACGTATCGATCTCTACGGTGGTTTGAATGATGTAATCAGTTACCTCCGGTATGATTTTGCGTTTCGCTAACTGGTCACAGGAGGAGATGGAGGCTTGGTGGACAATGTATAGGAACGCTCTGTCCGACCGACTGCATCCGCCAACACGCTTCAGGGGGTTCGAGAAGGAGACCCTGGAAAAATTGACGGGCCGGTTGCCAATCTTCCTTCGAATCGTGGGCGACGCCGAGGTTGAAGACCCAGCCGCGCTTGATGATGACCCTCGTGCGTTAGCTGATGGCATGTCGCCACGAATCACCGGACTTCAGGATGTGCTTTTCGATTCCGAAGAAGCAAACAAGTGGACGCAAGATATCATCCAGCTTTGGAAAAATAATGAACAACAGCTGAACTCCCAGGCGATGGAGACGTGAGTCCTCGCCGGCCACATGCGTTCGAGTTAATGATATCCAGTGTTGACGAAGAGCCGCGCTCTAGGTATGTCGAAGTGATGATCGCATGTAGTGTGAACCTCAAAGTGATGCTCAAGCCGCCAGGCTGCTGGACTGGCGCTACTTTTTCGTAGATCAGGAAGGTGTCGGACATGGTGCCTGCTATATGGCAGCGCATCAGGCGCAGCATCTGATAATGACAAAGATGCTGGATGCTGCTTTCGCGAGGCTGAGAGGAGGGCCCTTCGCATATCACTCCTAGACCAAGGAGACAGGATGAAAAGAAAGAGAGGGACAAGGAAGAAAAGAAAGAGTCAGGCTGCTCTACTCTCCGGCATGCACCGAAGCAAGACGAGATGTGGCACTGACAGAAGAAAACCGTAAGAAAAGAGTGTGGTTGTTTTTTCTACCATGCAAACTATTGAGTACAGAATAAGAGAAAAGTAATTAAAAGACAGGAAAACTGGAAGGCAGTTGAAGGGCAGATGCTAGCACCGAGGGCGCCGCCCTAGTCATTCCACCTCTCTATCAAGATATGTGTGTATCGGTATACAGTATATTCAGTGTAGAGCGAACGTCCCGGCGCGGGACGCCCCATTATATCGGTCTCCGTGGCTATTCCACCGGAGGCCGGTATGCCGACACTATCGGTCTCGGTGGCTAGTCCACCGGACAATGCGCCGACGCTATCAGTCTCATCTCCGAGAATGTGCCCGGTCCCCGTCCGGGCCACATCTCATGACACTTCCCCTCTTGCTGCGTACCGTTGAAGACAGAGCAGCAAGTAAGCAAGTAAGCAACAAAGAGCAGCAAGACAGTAAAGTCAACCTCATAAAACAAGTCCCCGCTGGCCTCATTAAAACCTCTGCAGTGGAAAAAACCTCGTGAGAAAAAGACCAGCTGCTAGAGGACAAAAGAGTACCAGCTCAACGCTATTAAACAAACAAAGTGTGATAAAGACAAACAGCAACCTTGCTAACGCCGTAGCCCAATACCCTCCGTAAAGCCTCTATGCTTCTCAGGTCCCAGCGCCTTCATCATAATGTCTCCCAGGTCGTCGTTGGTGGACACGTAGGAGAATTCCAACTCTCGAGTGGCGTGAATGTCCCGGCAGTGGTGGAACTTCACGTCGATGTGCTTGTTCCTACTTTTCCCGTATCCAGCTGCCTGGATGTTCTTCAATGCGCCATTGGAATCGGTGCAGACGGGGAGAGGACATCCGAGTTTCCCGACAATGTCCGTGTGAAGCTTGGCAAGCCACTGGGCTTCTCGAGCGGCTTCCGAGCAAGCGACGTATTCGGCTTCCGTGGTGGAGAGTGCTACCATCGACTGCTTGTAGGATTTCCACGAGACTGGTCCGTT
>Ga0307516_10000278_pt1 | contig 66314 bp, 52 predicted proteins | sample 19_EM_MG_FD_203310 | JGI IMG/M metagenome (GOLD analysis project Ga0307516, IMG submission 203310) | Populus trichocarpa ectomycorrhiza microbial communities from riparian zone in the Pacific Northwest, United States - 19_EM | ecosystem: Host-associated > Plants > Roots > Unclassified | place... | reverse complement strand
CCCGACCCCGCTCAAGATCCGGCTGTTGTTCACCCGACGCGTCAAGACGCACCACCAGGCATGCAGAAGTCACAGAGGTGAACGTTCCGACGGACATCGGACAAGTGGCAGCGCACCCAACGTGTGAACGAGTGCACAGCATCAGGTGCACGTCGTCGCGTCGTCATGATTCAATCAGAACTCAGAAATACTTGTCTCGCTGCTCAAACCTATATTCGCAGCCGACTTGACGCCGCTCGCCGCGGTGGTCGATCGAAGATGCCAGCGCCGGAGCAAAGCTTCCGCGGCCTCAAAGCAAGCCACCAAAAAATCGATGGCTCTCGCACTACCGCCCACTCACCACGAGACACCACCATGCGTTTGTTGTTAGCGTCCTGCGCCATCTCCAGCTCCTTGAGCTTCGCCTGCTTGCCAGCAATCGCCAAGGACAGGGTCAGCGACGAAGCCATCGTCATTGGCCAGTCCGCCCCCTTCAGCGGTCCCTCTGCGCAGCTCGGAACAGATTTCAACCTGGGTGCACGCACATACTTCCAGATGGTGAACGACAACGGTGGCGTGCATGGCCGCAAGATCGAACTGCGTGCGAAGGATGATGCCTACGACTCCAACCTGACGGTTCAGAACACCAACGACATGCTCGACAAGGAACACGTGCTCGCGCTGTTCGGCTACGTAGGCACGACCACCACGTTGGCAGCCCTGCCGGTCATCACAGCCGCCCAGGTGCCATTCTTCGCGCCGGTCACCGGTGCCGATGCGCTGCGCGAGCCGTTCAACCGCTATGTGTTCAACATGCGGGCGAGCTACCACGACGAAGCCGAATACATCATCGACCAGCTGTCGATCACCGGCATCAAGAACGTCGCCGTCTTTTATCAGAACGACGCCTATGGCAAGTCGGGGCTCGACGCCATGGTCAAGGCCAACGAAAAGCGCGGCCAGAAAGTGTCGGCAACGGCCATGGTCGAGCGCCACAGCACCGACGTGGGCGCCGCAGCCAAAGCGCTGCAGGCCGCAAAGCCGGCTGCGGTCGTGCTGATCAGTTCCTACTCGTCGAGCGCCGCGCTCGTCAAGGAAATGAAGAAGAACGGCTACAGCGGGCAGTTCGTCAGCGTGTCATTCGTCGGCGGCAAGGCCCTGGCCGACGAGCTGGGTAGCGTCGGTGCCGGCGTGATGGTTTCCGAAGTCGTGCCCTTCCCCTGGGGCGAGGCCACGCCAGTCCAGCGTGAATATGCCGGGGCCATGCACAAGGCAGGCGTACCGGGATTCGGCTTCGGGTCCATGGAGGGCTTCTTGGCCGCGAAGACCCTCGTCGAGGGACTGCGCCGCGCCGGGCGAGACGTCACACGGGCCAAGCTGATTGCCGCGCTGGAGACGATGACCAACTGGGACGCAGGCGGCTTTCGCGTGTCCTTCAGCCCGTCCAACCACAACGGCTCACATTCCGTCGAGATGACGATGATCGGCACCGGTGGGCGCTTCGTGCACTGAAAGCGCGTGAACCAGAGAGCGTGAACGACCGGTGATGACTGCGGTCATCACCGAGGCCTGAACTACCATGCGAGCCCGGGCAGGGAACGACCTGCTCTGCGGTGACATCAAGGCACGGTAGGACATGCGCCTCAAGCACATCGAAGTTTTCAACGCGATCATGCTGACAGGCTCCGTGAGCGGAGCCGCCCGCCTGCTGCACGTGACGCAGCCGGCCGTGACCCAGACACTGCAGCACGCCGAACTGCAGTTGGGCTACACGCTTTTCACACGCCAGCGCAACCGCCTGGTGCCCACCAGCGAAGCGCAGGCGCTGTACCCCGAGGTGATGCGGCTCGTCTCGCAACTCGAGTCGGTGCGGCGGCTGGCCGGTGCCTTGAAGTCAGGCAAGAGCGCCGAGCTGCGCTTGCTGGTCGTGCCGTCTCTCGCGGTGCGGGCGCTGCCCGATGCGCTGAAGCTGTTTCGAAAGCTTCACCCCGAACTCGCGGTGTCGATCCGCACGCTGCATTCGAGGCAGATCACTGAGGCCATCGCGCTGCGCGAAGGCGATGTGGGCATCGTCTACGGGACATCGCAGCACCCGGCCGTGCAGCACGTGCCCGTGGCCATGGGGCGGCTGGTGTGTGTCTCGCCGCTTCGCTCACCGGGCAGCGACCGGCGCACCACCATCGAGTTGGCCGAGGTGATGCGCGGCGGGTTCATCCGCATCGACGAGCGCGATCCCATCGGCGCCATGCTGGCTGAGCAGTGTGCTCGCCAGGGCCTGGCTGCTATCGGCGGCGTGACCGTGCAGACCCACCACATCGCCATGGTGCTGGCCGAGCAAGGCTTCGGGCCCGCCATCATCGATTCGTTCACGGCAGCCGCCAGCACCAGCGACACGCTGCACGTGCGAACCCTGCTGCCCGAGGTGCCTGTGAGTGTGCAGGCGCTGCTGCCGCAAGGTGTGCGTTCGGCTCGGCCGGCAGCAGACCTGATCGAGTCCTTCAAGGCCATCGTCGGCGCAACACCCTGAGGCGCGGGGGCCGGGGTCAAGGGCGAATCGCCCGCCCGTCCACGCGAAAGGGGTCGGCGTCGATGGGGCACGGTCGTTGGCCCATCAGGCTGGCGAGCACCTCCGCACTGCCTGGCGCGAGCGTCAGGCCCAGGGCACCGTGGCCGGCGTTGACCCACAGGTTCGACCAGCGCGTCGGGCCGACAAGCGGCCGGCCGCTGGGGGTCGCGGGGCGCAGCCCGGCCCAGGCCTGGTTTTCGCGGAAGTCGCACGCTCCTGGGAAGGTCTCTCGCACGGCTGCGCACAAGGCCTCGATGCGCCGAGCCTGCACGGCACGGTCGTGTCCGCACAACTCGGCGAAGCCTGCGACACGCAGGTGATCGCCCAGGCGCGCGTGCACCAGCTTGCGGGCGGTGTCGGTCACGCTGGCACGCGGCGTTGCCGCGGCATCCACGATGGGCAGCGTGACGCTGTAGCCCTTGATCGGTTCGATGGGCAGGGCCAAGCCCAGTGGGCCCAACAAGCCGGCTGCGCTCGGGCCCGTTGCAAGCACGAAGTGGTCGGCGGTGATGCTGCCCTCGCCCCGGCCGAGGCGCGCTGCCTGGATGGCGCCGCCTCGCATCTCGAAGCCGCAGACCTCGCGCCCGAACACGAACGCCGCTCCGCTGGCCCGCGCGAGTTCGTTTGCAAGTGCCGCTGCATCGACGACTTCTTCGCTGGGCGTCCACACACCAAAGGCGATCGGGCCGCCACCAGTCGCGGCGAGTGCGGCCTCGAGCAGGCGGCATTCATCCGGTTCAACGATCTGCTGTTCGCAGCCCATCGCAACCTGCCAGGCCAATTGCCGCTGCACCGCCGCGCGTGCCGCCGGCTCGCGGTAGATCACCAGCTTGCCGGGCCGGCCATGCAGCGTCGCTGCATTCATGCCGGGCTGCTCCTGCAGCCAGCCATGAAGCACGTCGCGGCTCAGGAACGACAGCGCCAGCAGCGCCTTCGTCGTGCTGCGAACCTGCGACCAGCGGCAGGCCAGCGTGAAGGCGGCGAGCCAGCGCAGGTGAGACCACTCGGGCCGCGGACGCCAGCGCAAGGGGCTGTCGGCAGACAGCAGCCATCCCGGCAAGGCCCGCAGCGTCGCCGGCGTGGCCAGCGGTTCGACATAGCTGTAGCTCAGCTGGGCGCCATTGGCGCGGCTCGCGCCCTGGCCGGGAATGGGCATCGCATCGACCAGGGTGACGCGCCAGCCGTCGCGTGCCAGCGCGTAGGCGGTCGCGCAGCCGACGATGCCGGCGCCGATCACGCAGGCATGGCGCGATCTCATCGCTTCGACTTCATGATTTGATGGCCAACTTGCGTTGCGACAGCGACCACGCCACCGCACGCCGAGCGAGTGCATCGGTCGCATCGATCACCGGCAACGGCGAGTTGCTTGCGTCGAGCACCAAGGGCACTTCGGTGCAACCGAGGATCAGCGCTTGTGCACCGCGCCGCGCCAGGGCCTGCGCCGCGGCACCCAGCAGCTCGGCGCCGCGATCGAGTGCGCCCGCCTTGACCGCGGCGATGCCCGGCATCACCAGCTCGAGCATCTCCGTCGCGGTGGGCAGTGCCCACTGCACGCGCGCTGCCTGCGCCGAACGCGGCACGCGGTTCACGTACAAGCCGGATGCGAGCGTCGCGTCGGTACACAACAGACCAATCGACGCACTGGCGCCGACCTTCGCTGCAGCGTCTTCGAGTGCGGCGTCGACCAGGTGCAGCATCGGCAATGCCAACGCACGCTCGAGCTCGGCAAACCAGAGGTGGGCCGTGTTGCAGGGGACCACCACCAGGCCTGCACCGGCACGCGCCAGTCGCTGGCCGCTTGCGACCATCGCGGCGAGCGGCGAGATGCCGTCACCCCTAAACGCTGCGGTGCGGTCGGGCACCTGGGGGATCGAGCTGACGACCATGGGCACATGGTCCTGGTCGGACACCGCGGGCGTCGCGATCAGCACCTTGCGCATGAAGTCGATGGTCGCCAACGGCCCCATGCCGCCCAGCACGCCAATCAGCCCAGGAGTCTCTCCTGGGGGTGTCGATGCAGCCTGATCGCCGTCGTCGGCCAAAGCTTGCACCGAGTGCACGCCGTCAAGGGCGAGGGCGAGGACGACCACGTTCAGGCGGCCGGCTTGTCGAGCAGGTTCTTCAGGTTGTCCTGCAGCTCCTGACTCATCGGCGCATTGAGGTTGATGCCCTTGGGCGGAATGGGCGACTGGAACCACTTCTTGTAGAGCGTGGTGAACTCGCCGCTCTTCATCAGGCTGGTCAGCGTGCCGTCGACCAGCTTCTTGAACGCCGGGTCGTCGCGGCGCAGCATGATGGCGTAGGGCTCGACCTGGATCGGCGCGCCGACGATGGCGAGCTCGGCCGGGTTGAGCGCGCTGGCCTTCAGGCCGTACAGCAGGATGTCGTCCATGCCGAAAGCGACCGCACGGCCGCTCTGCACCATCAGCGCCGACTCGGCGTGGTCCTTGGCGCCGAGCAGGTTGATATCGAGCTTCTTCTCTTCGCTGAGGTTGCGGATGACCTTGTAGTTGGTGGTGCCGGTGGTAGAGACCACGGTCTTGCCCCTCAGGTCGTCGAGCGACTTGATGGGCGAGTCGGCCTTCACGAGGAACCGGGTGCCGGTGTAGAAGTAGTTGATCGCGAAGGCGACCTGCTTCTGGCGATCGGAGTTGTTGGTGGTGGAGCCGCACTCGATGTCGATGGTGCCGTTCTGCAGCAAGGGAATGCGGTTGGCCGAGGTCACGGCCTGGGTCTCGACCTTCAGGTCGGCACGACCGGTGGCCTTCTTCACGTCGTCGACGATCTTTCCGCAGATCTCCCAGCCGAAGCCGGTGGGCTGGCCCTTGTCGTCGAGGTACGAGAACGGGATCGACGACTCGCGGTAGGCCACCGTGATGACGCCGCTGGCCTTGACCTTGTCGAGGGTCGACGGGGTCTGCGCCGTCGCAGCAGCCGACATGACAACAGCCGTGAGACAGAGAATCCGGCGGGCATTCGTGTGCATGGGATGTTCCTTGCAATGAGTGAAGGGCAGAGACGTTCACCACGTGGTGTGGCCGAATTCTCATTGCCGTTGCCCCGCTCACATCATTGGAAGATGCCGACGAACCATAAGGTCAGCTAATGACCATCGATCTCACATCAACGCACCGGCCGCCTGAGCACTGAGCCCAGGCGGCCGGCTATCACGCAGAAGATTACGCAGAAGATCACGCCGAAGAATCGGCGCAATGCTTACTTGCAGGACGGCAGCTTCCAGTCCGCCGGGCGGTCCACGCCGGCGCGCGGGTTCTGCCCCACCGGCACGAACCACACGTCTTGCACCAGCCCGTAGGTCTTGCCGATCTTGCGCAGCTCGCAGGTTTGCCACAGCTTGGCGATCTCGGCGTTCACCGCCTTCACCAGCTCAGGCGACTCCTTGTTGAAACCGAAGACCACCTGGCCCAGGCCGGTGAGCAGAGGGAAGTCTGGCGACGCGTCGGTGAATGCGTTGAACTTGATGTGCCATTGCGGATTGCGCGAAATGGCGTACTGCATCACCGGGGGGTCGCCGATCACGGCGTCGATGCGGCCGGCAAGCAGGTCACGCACGGCGGCGTCCGAGGTGTCGTACAGGGCCAGCTGCAGGCCGCTGATCTTCCGCAGCTCGGGGATGAACGAGAAGCCGGTGATCGTGCCGACCTTCTTGCCCTCGAGGTCCTTGAGCTTGCTCCAGTTGTTCTTCTCGGTCTGGGTGATGCCGTTCTTGAAGTAATGGATCGGATCGCTCAGCGTCATGATCTTGGAGCGCTGTTCCGTCCAGCCCATGGTGCCGGCCATGACGTCGACGCGCTTGGACTGCACCGACGCGATGGTTCCCGACCACTCCATCAGCGCAGGCTTAACCTTCAACTTGAGCGTGTCGGCAACCCGCTGCAGGATCTCGCCGTCATAGCCCACCATCACGCCATCCTGATAACCCGTGCCCGGCATGTCACCGGTGAAGGCGATGGTGAACGAACCCTTTTCCACCGTCTCGAGCGACTGGGCTGTTGCCTGCGTGGACAGTGCGAACGTGGTGATGAGCGACGCCAGCAAGACAGCGGCTCGTGACTTTCGAATGAACATTTGAAATCTCCTGATCGTCTTTATGTTCCGGCTGAAACACGCAACGAATGTAGGGTTTGGAGGCCTGCGCGCATGGGAGGCTTTGCCGATGGAATTGAACGTTTGCGACAGGCCGGGGAACCACTTAGACGGTGCCCTGAAGTGGGTCGCGCGCTGGCTTGCGGTCGCACCACATGAGCCCCAATTTGCCTGCCGCTGGTGCACTCTGAACGCGCCTTGACGTCGGCTTCGGACGCGTCGCCACAGGTTCGAGTTCAACCTCGAGCGAAACGAACGACCTGCTCCGAGATGCGTTCTGCGCTGCCGGCCGCCAAGGTGAGGCCGAGCGCGCCATGCCCTGCGTTCACGAAGAGGTTGGTGTCCGGCATGCGTTCGATGATGGGAACGGAGTTGGGCGTGGCGGGCCTGAGTCCCGACCAGACCTGTGGCGCACGGGTGTCGCACAGCCCCGGGTAGACGGCCTCGACACTCTCGACCATCGCGCGAACCCGTGCGGGCGACACCGCCATGTCGTAGCCGGTGATCTCTGCCATTGCGGCCACGCGCAGCTGGGCGCCGAGAGGCGCGAAGACCGTCTTCCGGCCCAGATCGGTCACGCTCGCCGTGGGGCGTGACTTCGTCAGGAAGGGCACCGTGATGCTGTAGCCCTTGATCGGGTAGACGGGCAGCCTGAGCCCGAAGGTCGATGCCAACGCCGCGGCGTGCGGCCCTGCAGCGAGAACGAACGCATCGGCCGCGATGTCATGCGTGCCCGCTTTGGCCGCCACGAAGCGATGGCCTTGGCGCGCAAACGAGCTCACGCGTGTGTTGAACGATGTTTTCCCGCCCATCCTGCGCAGGCTGCGCACCAGCTCTCGGCACAGCAGGTACGGGTCGGCCACGCACTCGTCGGCCGTCCAGATTCCACCCGCCATGGCGGCCTTGCCGGCCTCCAGCGCGGGCTCGTGCTGAACGCACTGCTGAGGCGTCAGAACCTGTTGATCGCAGCCCAGTGCTGCCTGCACCTCGACCTGTGCCTCCTGGCGCTGCAGCGTCTGCATATCGGGGCACAGCACCAGCTTGCCGTTGCGCGCAAAGGCGAACGACCACGGTTCCTCGCGCATCCAGCCTTCGAGTGTGTGGCGGCTCAGCTGCGCCAGCGCCAGCAAACGGGCCGTTCCATCACGCGCCGTCTTGGCACGGCACGCCGACAGGAATTGCAGGCCCCACGCCCACTGCCGCCAATCTGCCCGGAGCCTGAACTTCACCGGTGAATCAGGCGACAAGAGCATGCTCGGCAGCGAGCGCAGGGTGGCAGGCGAGGCAAAGGGCTCGACATAGCTGTAGCTCAGTTGCGCGCCGTTGGCGAAACTCGTCAACGTCCCCGGTTCAGGCGCAGCATCGACCAGGTGAACCTGGAACCCCGCCCGTGCCAACTGGTAGGCCGTGGCGCAACCGACGATGCCCGCGCCGACCACGCAGATGCTCGTCACGCGCCGGCCTCGGCCGCAGGCTGCTCCAGGCTGGCACGCACTCTCGACAGTGCCAGGTGGCCCGTGGCGACGTCGGACAAGCCCACTCCCACCGACTTGAACACGGTGATGGCTTGCCGGTCCGCCTGCCAAGGCTGGTCGCCCTTGAACAGATGCGGCAGATCGACGATCTTCTCGAGGTCCCGCTGCCCATCCCAAAGCACGATCTCGCCTGCTTCCAGCAGGCTCTGCGGCTTCCACTCGACGATGATTCGCGTCGCCCTCAGCATCGTCAGATCGTCGAGCTCGCGGCCCTTCGGGGCGCTGGTGCCGATGGCGGCAACGAAGGCACCCGGGCTCAGCCAATCGCCGTCGAACACCGGCTGGCTGGATCGTGTCGCCGTGACCACGATGTCGGCGCCTCTCACCGCGTCTTGCGCCGACGTCACCCGAACCGGCGCATCGGCGACACCTTGAAGCCACTCGCACCAACGCAGGTCGGCGACCGGATCCACCACGCAGACCTCGTCGAAACTGAACCCCTCGCAAAGTGCTTGCGCCTGTGACCGCCCTTGCAGACCGGCACCGAACAAGGCCAGCTTGCGAGAGGCCGGATTGGCCGCCTTGGAGGCGACGAGCGCGGTCATCGCCGCGGTGCGGAACCGGGTGAGCTCGTTGCCGTCGAGCACGGCGATCGGCGTGTTGCTCTTCAGGTCGAACAAGACGATCGCGAAGCTGTACTGCCCGGCCACGGTCGGATAGACCTTCACGCCGGCCACGCCTTGGGCGGGCCAGATCGCCCCCATCGTGCTGAGCTTCATGCCCGCGCAATCGGTGCGCTGGCGGCCATGCACGGCGGCGTCGCCGTGAGCCATGTCATGGAAAGCCTGTTCGAGTACAGAAGCCACGCTGCGGTAGTCGAGCTGCTCGGCGATTTGTTGGTCGGTGATGTGGAGCATGTGTGTCTCTGCTGTCTCTCTGCTGTGTTGCTGCAAACGGTTGTCAGTCGAGCCCGCGGGGCACGGCCTTGTGCCACGGCGTCACCTTCTCGAACGCATGGGCCACCCGAAGAACCAGCGGCTCGCACAAGGGCCGGCCGATGAACTGGACGGACACCGGCAACCCCGCACCGGACAGCCCCGCCGGAACCGCCACCGAACACAGGTCCAGCAGGTTCACGAAGCGGCCCAGGCGTGACAGCGGCGTCGACAGTTCATCGACATCTGCCACCGGAATGGCGGTGATGGCGTTGGTGGGAAAGCAGCAGACGTCGATGCCATCCATCGTGTCGAGCATGGCCACGCGGGCCTTCTCGCGCATCTTGAGCAGCTCTATGTATTGCGCTGCGTCGATGTCGCGGCCGGCGAGGATGCGTCGCCGCACATTCGGGTCGAACACCAGGTCCTGCTCGAACAGCTCGCCCAGGCTGGCGTAGCCTTCGGCGCTCATCAGGCTCCCGGCAATGCGCATCGACTCGGTGAGGCTCTGCGGCAAGTCTCTTTCGACCAATCGCGCGCCCGACTCGGCCAGCGTGGCCAGGGCCCGGTCGTACAACGCAAGCACATCCGATTCGATGGAATGCCGCTCGGACTGCGGGAGCACCCAGACGCGGGTTCCTTCCACATCGTGCTCGAGGTGGTTCATCACGCTTCGGGTCGGCGCCTGAAGCGTCACCGGGTCGCGCGGGTCCGGCCCGGCGATCACGTCGAGCAGCAGCGCGGCATCGCGCACGGTGCGGGCAATCGGGCCCACGGTGTCGTGCGTGGGGCACAGCTCGACCAGCCCGTTGCGGCTGACGAGGCCATGGCTCGTCTTCATGCCGACCAGCCCGCACATGCCGGCCGGGATGCGCACCGAGCCGCCCGTGTCCGTGCCAAGTGCCGCGCAGCACAGCCCGGCGGCAACCGCCACGGCCGAGCCGCTGCTCGACCCGCCAGGGATGCGATGGGTGTGCATGTCCCAGGGGTTCCACGGCGTCCCCATCACGGTGTTGGTGCCCCAGCCGCCGAATGCGTACTCGACCGTTTGCGTCTTGCCGAGAATCACCGCACCCGCAGCACGCAGCCGCTTGACAACCGTGGCCGTGGCGTTGGATATTTTTGCGGGCACGGCCAGCGAGCCGGCCCCGATGGGGCGGCCCTCGATCTCGAACAAGTCCTTGATGGCGATGGTGACGCCGTGCAGCGGGCCGAGCCGCACGCCGGCCTGCAACAGCCTGTCGAGTGCGCGTGCTGCCTCGCGCGCTTCTTCGGCGTACACGTCGACGAATGCCTTCAGCTGACCGTCAAACCGCGCGATGCGCGCCAGCTGGTGATCGACAAGCGCTTCGCTCGTGATCTCACCGTCGCTGATGGCGGCGGCGGTTTCTTCAAGGGACGCGTAGGGTTTGATTTCGAGCATCGGTTATGCCACTCCTAGTGCGCGTCGACCACGAGACAGTCTCTTGGCCAACAGGCGAGAGACCATCGACAGCGGGAACGCGATTGCGAAATAGAACAGGCCCACGAGCACAAATATGTGAAGCGGCAAGAAGTACTCGCTCGACATCGCACGGGCCGTCAACATCAACTCGTCGGTCGCGATCAGCGCACACAACGAGCTGTCCTTGAGAAGAGAGACGTAGCAGTTCAGCAGCGGCGGCAGCATCACGCGCATGGCCTGCGGCAACACGATGTTGGTGAACACCCTGTAGGGCGACAGGCCGGCCGCCAGTGCGGCCTCGCGTTGCCCCCGGTGGACGGAGTTCAAGCCTCCGCGCAACACCTCGGCCACGTAAGCCGACCCTTGCAAGCCGAGACCGACGACGCCCGCCCAGTAGCCAGAGAGCGTGACCCCGAACGACGGCAGCCCGAAGTACAGCGCCAGGAGCAAGGCCAGCAGCGGAACGGCCCGTACGAACTGGATGAACGCGTTGGCGACCTGCCTGAGCACCGCGTAGCGCGAGCGGACCATGGCGACCAGCAGCGATGCCAGCACCAGCGCCAGCACGAACCCGAGGGACGACAGCTCGGCCGTCACGCGGGCCGCCTCCATCAGCCGTGGCCACCACTCGGGCAGGTACTCGCCGTAGACGTGGAAGAAGGCGTTCATCGGCCTGCTCCCAGGCGGCGCTCGGCGATGTTGAACGCCCAACTCACCGGGAAGACGATGCTGGCGTAAAGCAGTATCGCGGTGGCGTAGATCAACGGGGTCTGGAACGTCGAGGTCACGAGGTTGCGTGCGTAGAACATGATTTCCGGTGCGGCAATCGCCGACGCGATCGAGGTGTCCTTGATCAGCTGGCTGGCGTAGTTGCCCAGGGCGGGCATGGAGAGCCGCAGCATCTGTGGCAGCACGATGCAGCGAAGCGCCTGCCAGGGCGACAGGCCGACGGAGAGCGCGGCCTCGCGCTGGCCGACATGCAGTGCGCGCATCCCGGCCGAGAACACGTCGCACAGGATGGCTGCGCCCACCAGCCCCAGCCCTAGAATCGCGGCCGCCTTGGGTGAGAGCCGCAACCCGACCGACGCCAGGCCGAAGTAGATGACGAACAGGTGCGCCAGGGCCGGCACGTTGCGCATCCACTCGACGTAGACGCCGATGACCAGCCGAACCGCGGCCACCCGCGTGAACACGGTGAGCAGCGCGAGTCCGAGCCCCAGCACCAGCGCGATCAGCGCCGCCCCCACGGCCACTTGCGCAGCCGTCACCGCGCCTGCGAGAAGCGTGGTCAGAATCGAAGCGAAGACTTCCGGCATGGCGATCACGTCGCCAGCCCGGAGGACTCGCCCACCTGCCCCAGGAAGGCGCGGGTGCGCTCCATCTGCGGGCGGTTGATCACATCGGCAGCGGCCCCCTGCTCGACGATGTGCCCACCGTCCATGAAGATCACGCGGTCGGCAACGTCGCGGGCGAAGCGGATCTCGTGCGTGACGAGAATCATCGAACGGCCTTCTTCGGCCAGCTCGCGAATCACACCCAGGACCTCGCCAACCAGCTCGGGGTCGAGCGCAGAGGTGGGCTCATCGAACAGGATCAGCTTCGGCTTCTGGGCCAGCGCGCGGGCGATGGCCACACGCTGCTGCTGGCCGCCCGACAGCCGCTCGGGATACTCATCGGCCTTGTGGCGAAGGTGGACCTTCTCCAGCATCTCCTCGGCGAGCTCGTAGGCCTCTCGCCTGGGCATGCCGCCGGCCTTGATCGACGCCAGGGCCACGTTGTCGCGCACGGTGAGGTGAGGCCACAGATAGAACAGCTGGAACACCATGCCGATCTCCCGGCGCTGGGGCGCCAGTTCACGGTCGGTCATGTAGCGCTCCCGCCCGCCTGTGCCCACGCGGCCGATGCGCTCGCCCTCGAGCACGATTTCGCCCGCATTGGGTCGCTCGAGAAAGTTGAGGCAGCGCAGGCACGTGGACTTGCCCGAGCCGCTCGGCCCGATCAAGGACAAGGTTTCGCCGCGCTTGAGGTCGAACGAGATGCCGCGCAGCACGTCGTCCGCGCCGTAGCTCTTCTTCAGCCCTTCGACGGTCAGCAATGAGTCTTTCACCGGGTTCCTTCGTTCGTGAGCAAGTCGACGGACTCGATGCTAGGAGCGAGCAGCCACGGGACCATGGCAGGTGAAAGCGGTTAGATTGAACAGATGCGACACACCGGGACAACCCTCAATACCGCCGAAGACGGCCGCCCATCGCGGATGGACACAGCGGCGACCGGGCCGTCCCCGAGCGCGTCGTCGGGCGAGAACGAGTTCCGTTCGGTCGTTGACCGGCTCGATGCGTCCGCGGTCGGGCCCCTGCCTGGCAAGAAGCGCGCGTCGGGCGCAGAGTTGCGAATCGGCATCGTGCTGTGGCCCGGCTTTCCCTTGCTCTCGCTCGCCGGCCTGTGCGATGGCCTGCGGCATGCGGCCGACCTGGGTGACCAGAGCCGGCAGATGAGATGTTCGTGGGCGATTCTTGGCAACCCGGGCGAATCCGTCACCGCCAGTTGTGGCGTGCGTGTGCCGGTGGACCTGCCGCTGTCTGCGACAGTCGACTATGACTATGTGGCCGTCATCGGCGGGTTGTTGCTGCGAATTGGCGACGCCGATAAGCGCTACCCGAGCTTCCTGCGCTACGTCGCCGCACTGAACGTGCCGCTGATCGGCATCTGCACCGGCAGCTTCGTGCTGGCACGGCTCGGCTTGCTCGAAGGGCACACGCCTTGCATTCACCCGTTCCATGTCGACGACTGGAAAGCGATGCACCCCGGGCTGCCCTTCGAGACCCATTCGCACTATGCGTTGAGCACCGACCGCATCACCTGCGCCGGCGGAACCTCCATCGTCGAGCTGGCCGCCGAACTCGTGCGACTGCACTGCGGCGCGGACCGTGCCGCCAAGGTGATTCACCAGATGACGGTGCGTGCCACCCAGACCTCAACCCACACGGCCCGCCGCCACGCGCTGGGCTACGACTCCAACGACCACGAGACACTTCGCCAGGCCGTGGTGTTGATGGAGAAGAACATCACCACGCCGTTGGAGGTCTCGGTCATCGCCAAGCTGGTGAACTCGAGCAGCCGGCAACTCGAGCGCGTGTTCCAGGCCGAAACCGGTTCGAGCCCATCGGAGTACTACCGAAACTCACGGCTCAAGTACGCCCGCTTCCTGCTGACGACGACCGACCTGCCGATCGTCACGATCGCGTACGAGAGCGGCTTCTCCGACGCATCACATCTCATCCGGCATTTTCAGCAGCTCTACGGCATGGCACCCGGCCGTCTGCGCAAGACGCTGCAAGCGCCGAACGCGAAGCTCTGAAGCAGCGCGGCGCATAACGCGCCAGCTGTGCGGCATGCCGTCGCGAGACGATGCGCTTACCACGCACCACTGACAAGCCCGTGTCGAAGCGATGACACGTTCGCCACGCGCGACTCGGCTTCGCGTTGCGGCCTCTCGCGCAGAACATCAAAAACAGAATCGGTGAATCCGTGAGTCCAGGCCCTTGATCGACGAAGGCGCAGCTCACATTCCCCCCCTTCTGCAAAGGCAGCGCCATGAAAACCTCGTCCATCGGCTCGTCGCAATCCGGCAGTGCGTCCCTGGCCCTCGATGTCGAGCGCCCGACATCGCAGCCATCGTCGCCTCGCGGCACGCCACAGCAACCCGTCGATCCACAGCTGCCCGCGGGGCGCCCGTCATCGCGTGCCGGGACAACAGACTCGCCTTCGTCGTCACCACGGGCACCGATCCCCACCCAGGCACAGACACCCACGATGGCCGCATCGTCGGCAGCCGGCAGTTCATCGGCTGCCGGAACGTCGGCTGTGGCTGCGACGGACACGGCGGCGGTTGAAATGAGCGCAGCCGCTCGCGAAAAAGCCGCTGGGAAGCGGCCCATGGAAGAGATCACGCTGAAAGATGTGGTTGCGGCCCGCCAAGAGTTTCTGGCCGAACTCAATTTGGCAGCGCTGGAGGCGGGGCACGGCCTGCACGCCATCGAAGCGGCGAAAACACCGACGGTGGAGAGCGTGACTGCTGCGTTCAGCATTCTCAGCCCCGCACTCGACAGACAACTCACACCTGAAGAGCAAGCCGCAGCCGCTGTTCTCGATGCGTTCATCCGAGGCACCGAGGTGCCCACGACCGCTCAGCATGCCGACGGAGGAGCGTATGCCTTCATCTCGCAGGTCGTTCAGCAGGCACGCACCAGCACGCTGGGCGAAGGGGTTGCGTACGTGGCCAATACGGCCGCCTATGCCACCCAGGCGGCGGTCAATTCGGTCAACACGGCCGCCGGTGCTTTCGTGCGTGCGGGCAGGGTGGCGCACGCGTTCGTGAAGCGTGTGAACGCCAACGAGGATTTCGAGAGCACGCCGGCGAAGATTGCCGCTTCGGTTGCCAACGTCGCGATGCGCAACGCGGCCGCGGTTTTCGTCCCGACTGCGATACGCCAGTTGCTCAGCTACGGCATCGAAGCAGCGCTCACCAAGGCGGGAGCCAGCGACTCGGTCAAGACGACGCTGGGTGTGGTGGTTCCCGGTGTGGCCATTGGTGCGCTCGCACTGGGCGCCTATCGCGACAGGGCCGCCGGCACGCACACCCCGACCAGCGAACGTTCCCGCCTCATCATGGGCTCGACGATCGCAGTGGCAGGCTTCGCCACCGCGGCGACGGGAACCATGGCCGCGCCCGGTGTTGCGTCGCTGATGCTTGCATTCACGGCCTACACGGCCATGCGCGACCTGGTGGTGCAGTCGCGTCTGAGGATGAGCAATGCCAACACGGTTGGTCAGGTACCGGACGCCAGACACTTTGCATTGATCAGCGCCGGCTACGGCCTCGACCAGGGCCTCGTCAATCTGGGGATGTCGACGCTGGCATCGCCCTCAGGGCCGGCCGCGTTCACCGATCACGCCGGCATCAGCCCCAGGAACGCTTTCGTGCGGGCGGCCCTCAACATGGCGGGTGAGGTCGGCGAAGACCTGATGTTCCAGAGCATCCCCGCCATCCGCTCGCGCCTGGACCCGAATCAGGAAAGCCATGCACTGCAGCTGAGCATCCAGGATGTCGGCTACCAGCAGAACAATCTCGTCAACGGGGCGCTCGGTCCGTGGGCGGTCCGTACCGGCATCCTGGCGACAACGATCGGCGTGACCTCCATCGTCGCCGCCTATGCCAAGGACCCGGCGTATGCCAACAATCCGAAGTTGGTGGAAGCCGTCAACGACCTCATCGTCGGCGCATTCAACGCGATCTTGTACGAGCCCTTCGCCAATGCAGGCTCCGGGCAACCCACCACTCAGCCGACGGCCGTTCAGGCTACGGCGGCCAGCATGGAGATGGTGTCCACCGCAGCGTTGCCCGGGGCTGGCGATCACATCGGCTCGAATCGGTTGCTGAGCGGCACAGGGCGATCGGATCGATTCACGGCTGATTGGGTGGCCCAAGCCACGTTCGAGACAAACAGCCGACCGGCCGATGCAGGCCATGAGGTTCGGCGGAACGACACCCATGTCGTCGACGTCGATGCCGCGCTGCAGCCGCCTCTTTCGCGCAGCTGACGCGCTGTCCCGATCGACCGCCACGACCTTCTCCATCAGCCTCATTCAAAGGTAGCAGCAACATGCGCTTCACCCCCACCCCCTCAAGATTCGCACCGCCGGCGCTGGCTTCCACGGCCAGCGATGTATCGCACCGGCCCGCCGAGCAAGCAAGCAGCGGCCAGGCACGCGAGACAGACAGGGCCGGGATGCCGCCCGCACGCGCGACACCGTCGATCCAGGGCGCTGGCCCTCGTGCGGTGATTCCGATGCCGCTCAACATCGAAGGCACGACCTTGAGCAACGCCCCGGCGCTGCGCCGAGCGGCAGCCGGAGCGATCGCAACCGTCGACCTGGGCGCAGTTCGCCAGAACTTCCGCACCGGCCTGGCCAAGCTGGGCGATGGCGTCACGCCGGCTGCGGTGATCAAGGCCAATGGCTATGGGCTGGGCGCTACCAAACTTGCAAAGGTACTCATCGAAGAAGGCTGCAAGGACTTCTTCGTCGCACGCATCAGCGAAGGGACGGATCTACGCCAGGCATTGCGTGCCGAAGGCCACCCCATGGCCGACAAGGTCGCCATCCATGTGCTCGACGGCAATCTCGCCGGCAGCGACCCGCAGTTCCTGATCCAGAACCGCATCACGCCGGTGCTCAACAGCCTGGAGCAGGTTCAGGCATGGAACAAGGCTGGCAGAGAACTCTTGACGACATTGCCCGCCATCTTGCAAGTCGACACCGGCATGAACCGGGCCGGCATGCATGCGGATGACTTGAGGGCCTTGCTGAACGACCGCGACGGCAACCTCGGCAACATCAAGCTGCAGTACATCATGACGCACCTGTCCAACGCAGGCGACACCGTGCCGCGTGACTCAGATGCGCCTGAATCGAGTCCGCCAGCCAAACGGCCGCGACTGGACCCCCAACCCTCGCAGCAGCTTGGCGACAACACGCCCGAGGCTGGTGAAGCGACGAAGAAACAACTGGCCAACTTCGACGCCATCTGCGAGAACTTCCCCGGCGTCAAGACATCGATCGGTGCCTCGACGACCGTCTTCCTCAGCAACGAATATCACAAGGACATGGTGCGCATGGGCGCCACCTTCCACGGCCAGGCCCCGTTCGATGCCGACAGCAACCCGCTGCGCCAGGTGCTGACGCTGAGCTCGAAGATTGCTCAGGTGCGCGAGCTGTCCGAATCGGACGCCATCGGCTATGGCCTGAAGTTCACCGCCAAGCAGCCCATGCAAGTCGCCACGATTCCCATCGGCTATGCCGACGGCGTGCCGCGCATCGCCGCCGGCAACCGGCCTGGAGAAGAACCCGCCAAGGCCTACGTGCTCGTGGGCGGGCAGTTCAAGGCCCCGCTGGTCGGTGCAACCTCGATGGACATGACCACCATCGATGTGACCAACATTCCCCCGGAGTTCCTGAAGCCGGGAACCAAGGTCACGCTGATGGGTGACGGCATCACGCCCGATCACTTCGGCAACATGTACGACACCAACCCCTCCGAAACCCAGACCAAGCTCGCCGGCCGCATCCACATGGAGCACCACGAGGACCCAGCCGTGCCCAGGCCTGCGGTCAATCAGGAGCCGTCGCCGAACGTGTGGCCGCTGTCGGTGGAGCGCACTCATGCACCCGAACCCTCCCTGCTGCGGCAAGCGCTGACGAATACGCAAACCCATCGATTGAAGAAAGACGCAGCCGGAGCGATCGCAACGGTTGACCTGGGCGCAGTTCGGGAGAATTTCCGCACCGGCCTGGCCAAGCTGGGCGATGGCGTCACGCCGGCCGCGGTGATCAAGGCCAATGGCTACGGTCTGGGAGCCACCAAGCTGGCGAAGGTACTCATCGAAGAAGGCTGCAAGGACTTCTTCGTCGCACGCATCAGCGAAGGCGTTGATTTGCGCCAGGCATTGCGTGCCGAGGGCCACCCCATGGCCGACAAGATCGCCATCCATGTGCTCGACGGCAATCTCGCCGGCAGCGACCCCACGTTCCTGATCCAGAACCGCATCACGCCGGTGCTCAACAGCCTGGAGCAAGTGCAGGCGTGGAACAAAGCCGGCCAGGATCGATCGACGACCTTGCCGGCCATCTTGCAGGTCGACTCCGGCATGAACCGCGCGGGCATGCATGCAGACGACTTGCGGGCCTTGCTGAACGACCGCGACGGCAACCTCGGCCACATCAAGCTGCAGTACGTCATGACGCACCTGGCGAATTCAGGCGACGTCGTGCCGGGCGAAGGTGCCACGCCCGAAGCCGGAGAAGCGACCAAGAAGCAACTGGCCAACTTCGACGCCATTTGCGAGAACTTCCCCGGCGTCAAGACATCGATCGGTGCCTCGACAACCGTCTTCCTCAGCAACGAATACCACAAGGACATGGTGCGCATGGGCGCCACCTTCCACGGCCAGGCCCCGTTCGATGCCGACAGCAACCCGCTGCGCCAGGTGCTGACGCTGAGCTCGAAGATTGCCCAGGTGCGCGAGCTGTCCGAATCGGACGCCATCGGCTATGGCCTGAAGTTCACCGCCAAGCAGCCCATGCAGGTCGCCACGATTCCCATCGGCTATGCCGACGGCGTGCCGCGCATCGCCGCCGGCAACCGCCCCGGAGAAGAACCGGCCAAGGCCTACGTGCTCGTGGGCGGGCAGTTCAAGGCTCCGCTGGTGGGTGCCACCTCGATGGACATGACCACTATCGACGTGACCAACATCCCCCCGGAGTTCCTGAAGCCGGGAACCAAGGTCACGCTGATGGGCGACGGCATCACGCCCGATCACTTCGGCAACATGTACGACACCAATCCTTCCGAAACCCAGACCAAGCTCGCGGGCCGCATTCACATGGAGCACCACGAGGACCCAGCTATCCCCAAACCTGCGGTGCTCAATCAAGAGGCCTCGCCGAACGTCTGGCCGCGAAGTGGGGTCCAAGCATAGGCATCCATCAGCCGGCACTTTCGAAGACGGTCGCAATCCGCACATGGGCCGGTTGCGACAGGCTGCACGGCCGCCGCAATGGGGGTGAGCCTGTCGATGGAACGGCACGATTTGCGGCAGGCTCGTCCGTCACGCCCCTGTGGGTCCGTCAAAGCAAAGACCCACTACTTCAAATCCTGCCACCAGCGTTTGTTGCTGCGGGGCTGGCCCACAGTCATGACCTCGCCGATCTCGGGTGTGGCCAGTTCGATGCCTTTCGCCGCCGCCAGATTGGCGAGCCGGTCCAAGGGGTCGCGCCAGGTATGGAAGGCGAGGTCGAACGTGCTGTTGTGGACCGAGTACAGAGCCTTGGCGCGCAGGTCTTGGAAGGCCTGAATGGTCTCCTCCGGCGTCATGTGCACGTCCGGCCAGTTGGCGTCATAGGCACCGTTCTCCATCAGCGCCAAGTCGAAGCCGCCGAAGCGGTCCGCGATCTGCTTGAAGCCGCCGGAGTACCCCGAGTCGCCGCTGTAGAAGATGCGCTGCTCGCCGCTCTGGATCACCCACGAGGCCCACAAGGTGCGGTTGCGGTCGGTCAGGCTGCGGCCCGAGAAGTGCTGCGCCGGCGTGGCGGTGAGTTGCACACCAGCATGTGATGCGCCCTGCCACCAGTCGAACTCCTGCACGCGTTCAGCCGGCACCCCCATGTCCACCAGCCGAGCCTTCACGCCCAACGGCACGAAAAAGCGCTGCACTCGCTGGGCCAGGTACTCGATGGTGGGCACGTCGAGGTGGTCGTAGTGATCGTGCGACAGGATCAGGCCCTCGATCGGCGGTAACTCCTGCAGGGTCAGCGGTGGCGCATGGAAGCGCTTCGGCCCCGCGAAGCTGAATGGCGACACGCGTTCGCCGAACACCGGGTCGATCAACCAGAACTTGCCTCGCAGCTTCAGCAGGTGCGACGAGTGACCCAAGCGCACCACCTGGTTGGCCTGCGGGTCCAGCGCCTCGAGCTGGGCCGTCGTCAGCGGCCGAACCGGGATCGGATCAACGGGCACCGTGCCCACCTTGGTGCCGAAAATGAAGCGAGTCCAGATGGTCCAGGCGCTGGCTCTCGGCAGCGCCGAGGGGTTGGGGGGATTGACGAAGAGGCAACCCTTGAACTGCGGTGAACTGGCGTAGGGCGAACTGCAATCGCCAGAGCCGCCAGCGCAGCCGGCGACGACCAGACAACAGCCAACCAAGCCGAAGCGCAGGACCATGAGGAGTTCCTTTTGTGAATTGGGCGAGACAGCCGTGTTGCGCTTGCCGTCAGACAAAGTCTATGTGCTTGCGCAGGAGCAGTTCGTGGATTCGTTGTTCGGGCGTCACCGCACGCACCGGCATCGAGCCCCCTGAAGCGCGAGCGAGACATCCCCTTGCTCATCAGCACGAACACAAACTATCCGCCAGACCCACACGCGAAAAACAGATATGCAGATGCGTAGCTCGATTGCCTCTCTCTTCGTGTAAACGCTCGCGTCTTCGTCGTTTCCGGAGCCCCTCCTCTACCCGGATTGAATGATCCGTGGCAAAGGAACACGCCCACATGCTCGATCGAATTCACCACAGTCTTGGGCTGCATCGCTACACCGTGGAGACGCCGGTCTCCCAACATCAGCACAGCGCTAACAAACGCGACACGGGTGTGCGCCCCAACGCCCTGCCCTCACGCGCCACGCCACCTGGCGACTCCGAGATGGCACCGCGAAGCGGGCTGCCCGCGACCAGTGCCAGCCCGAACTCGCCCCCACCCGCGGCCACGCACCCGCTGATCGACGCCATGAAGCAAGGCACAGCCGGCGTGCATGGACTGGTCGAGAACCAGTTCGGTGGAGTCAACCAGGTCGCGATTTCAAAGGCGATGCTTCGGCAGGCACTGCAGGGCCTCGTGCCGCTCGCTGCCAGCGCCGCGCCGGTGGGCTTGCCCGGCATGCCAGCGGTGCTGATCGCGCAGTCTTTGGCGCTCGCCACCGGCGCGGACGCAACCCGCTCGCTCGCTGCCCTGGCGGCACTGCGCCGGCTCGACCCGGTAGGCGACGTCGTTGCTGCGTGGCAGCACCGAGAGGCGCCCACCACGCGGCCCGGCGAGGCAGACGCATGGCGCGCTGCCATGGAACTTGGCAACACGCCGAGCGGCATGAAGGTTCTGCAGGCCGTATTCGGCGAGCCCGTCGCAGCAGCAGTCGAAAGCGACTTCGCCCTGCTGTTGAAAACCGCTTTGGCCACCGCAGACCGCGATCCCTCGCTCGCGACACCCTCAGCCATGTTGGCGAGCAGCAACCCGCCGACCGCACTGCTGGGCGATGCGATCGACCGCGCGGCAGCACGCCTGGCGGGCAACGTGCAGGCGGGTGCGCACCCGAACGACTGGACGCTCAACGCGGTGCGAAACGACATGTTCGACACCGGGCGGGGCAGCGCCTTCGCTGCCCTCAACGCCCGCATCATGAAGATGGGGCAGTGGATCGCGCATGCAGCCGGCGACAAGACGCTGCAGCTGCGCAACCCGATCAAGGGCAAGTCGGCGTTTCGCGCGCTGCGCCATGGTGCCCAGCAGGTCGACCGGGGCACGGCCATCGGCCGGCACCGCACGGCGTTCGATGCGTCCTTGCACAAGGCGGCCACCGAGCTGCGCGCACAACTGGTCCAGCTCGCGCCACTGGCACGCGCCGCGGGACCGGCTCAGGTGCCACAGGAGCTGTTCCGCGCAGCCGTGCTCGACCACTGCCTGGCCGCCGAGCCCGGCACGCGGCTCGACGGCAAGCAGTTCAACACCGCTGCGATCGACGACATCGCCAGCCGCCTCGCGGGCCTGCTGGCCGACGCAGGCGGCCGCCCACAAGACGACCACGCACCGAGCCTGCTGGCTCAGTTGAAGAGCCTGCCGCAGTTCGAAGCCCTGACCTCGGCGCCCATGAGCATGGAGCAACTTGGCACCTGGCTCGGTGACGCGCTGAAGGCCCACGATTCGTTGCCGTGGGGCTGGGCCGAGCCCCGGCCGCTCTGGGCCGACGCGATCGCGAGCGAACTGGAAAAGGCCCATCACGAAGTCCACGGGCATGACACGCGCCTGCGGCAAGTGAGCCGCGAGGGCATTCGCGGTGCGCTCAAGCACATCGTCGCCAACATCGAGGGCTCGTCTCGGTTGCGCCTGTCCAGCGGCGGCATCGTCGGCGTGGGCTTGCGCAACCTGACAGCGACGGTGTCGTCGCTGGCGAGTGGCTTCCTGCTGCGCGGCCGGGTCGATGCCCGCAAGCAGTGGGGTCGCCAGGCGGTCTTCGAGATTGCGATGCCGCCTTACGACATGGAGGTGATGATCGCAACGCAGCGGCAGCGTGCGGTGCAGTTCGGCGTGGGCGCCTTCGTCGGACCCGACCTGGCCGTCGTGAAGGCGGGCGGAAATGTGGACGTCACGGCCTATGGCAGCGAGTCGGCCGACCTCAAGGGCGTGACGCTTCGCTTGCCGCGCATCGGCCGCCCAGTCAGCGAGCTGCGCACCGAATTCGCGCTGTTGGTGGACAAGCTATTGGATGGCAAAGCGGCCGAGGCCGGGCACGCACAGGAGCCCTTGCTCAAGCAGCTCTTGCAGGACTTTCCGAAGCTCACCGTCAACCAGATCGGCGAAGCCGGCGACGAGCGCAAGCGGCATGGCGTCACGGCCGAGGGCGTGGCCGCGGTGCAAGGCTTCGGGATGCGCGCCGGCGTGAGCGCTGGCGCTGCGGTCGAGGCGCAGCGCGGTGTCGTCCGTCACTACGAAGATGCCTCGGGCAGCATGCAGGTCGAGCGGCACATCGCCGGCTGGGGCGTGCGAGGCGGCCTCGGCGCCCGCCTCTCGGCCGGGCCGAGCGTCGACGCGGGGCCGGTGAAGCTGTCGTCAGGGAACACCGACACAACGATCGTCGGCATCAGCGCGGACCTGTTCGTGACGGGCAGTGCCGAGCGCCGCGAAGCGGTGTACCAGGATGGCCGCCTGCACAAGATCTCGTTCAAGGAAACGGAGCACCAGAATCTCGACAGCTTCTTGGCAGACGTGAAGGCCCGCCGCGATGACTGGGTTCAGGCGCGCCTGGAATCGCCCGGCACGTCGCGCACCGCTGACACCGAGCACAGAACACTGCAAAAATTTCTCGATGATGTGTCTGCGTACAACCAACCGACGCATACCTTCGCGTTCCGCTCCACCATCCGTCCGGAAGCAGCCGAGCGCATCGATGCCTACCGCTCGACGGAGCGTCTTGCCCAGAGGATGCTCGACCGAGCCGCCAGGGCCGGCGCGAGCGGCGACGCCGCCGTGCCGATCTCGACCGGTTCGTCACAAGCCGCCATCCAAGCCGCGAAGCAAGCCGTTGAGGACGAATGGGCCAACCCCGCGTCGTTGCAGCCGTACTCGCTGCGCGCTTACGAGCGCGTCTCCGCCCAGAGCAGCCTGGGCCTGAACCTCATCGCCCAGTTCAGCAGCCAGCACGCCGCGGACGCCAGCCACATCGACAACCGGTTGGATGTGGCGTAGACGCGGACGCATCCAGCTGCGACTGGCTTCGCGGCTGCCTCACCGAGGCGGCACGCAAGGTTGCAACACGTGTGCGCCGAACGAAGCGTTTGGCATCAGCGCGAAGGGCGACGGATCGCCGCGTCGTTCAGCGCTGCGGCTGCAGCCAGACCGCCAGGTCGTGCGCCATGGCATGCAGCGCGAACTGTGGGCGCACCTGCTCGAAGAACACGGCCACCAGCATCACCAGCATCAGCAACGCCACCGCACCCTTGATCGGCTGCGCCAGGTTGTTGGGCTCGAGCTTGTCGGCCGTCTTGGCGATGAGGCCGATGCCGAGGTCGATCAGCAGCAGCACCATCACCACGGCGCTGGCGATCTTCACCACGGTTTGCAGGTAGCTTGAAACCTGCACTTGCAGAAAGCGCTCCAGCATCTGCGACCAGCCCGGCATCAGCTGGTCCAGCGGCCACCATTGGAAGGACTCGAACATCAGCCCGACCAGCGCCATCGACCCGCCCAGCATGTAGAAGCCCGAGATCGCCAGCTGGGACAGCAGGTTGCCCACCGGCGTGCTCTGCTCGCCGCTGAGCGGGTTGCTCTGCTGCACGTTGTTGTAGCCGGCCTGGTTGTCGATCAGCACGCCCACGCCCTCGGCGATCCAGAAGACGGTCGAGACGGCATAACCCAGCAGCAAGCCGATCAGGCTTTCCTTGATGAGGATGGCCAGCAAGGTGATCGTGGAGATGTTTTCCACCACTGCCAGCGGCTGGCCCATGGCGATGAAGATGCCGATGGTCAGCGCCAGGCCGTTGCGCACGACGCCCTGCAGCACCTGGTCATTGGTGACCGGCAACACCAGCATCGCCACGTAGGCGCGCAGGCTGCACATGGCCAGCAGCGTGAGCAGGCTCTTGGCGGATTCGCCGAGCTGGACCAGCGCCTCGGGCCCGGCAAACGGGTTGCTCATGCCCGGGCTCTCATCGCCTGAACGTTCCAAACAGATTGAGTCATCTCGAGCGCCGGAGTCGATGCGAATTCGCAGAGCATCGCAGCTGCTGCGATGCGCCTTGCGTCCCTTCGCGCAGCGCTGCGCAAGGAAACGAAGTGCAGCGGTTCCTTGCCGGCGTCGCGGGCGCTGAGACTGGATCGGGCTCTTCTCGTGGCCAGCACACGAAGCTCCCGCTCGGTGTGCTGGTCGGTCAATCGTCTGGGCAACCCGCCTGTGTGCGGGGCCTCAGACGAGTTCTATCACTTCACCCGCACTGCGCTAGATCCGGCCCACACCCGCATTGGCCTTCACTGTCGCTTCGACGCTGGACGCTGAATATGGTTTGACCAGGCCGGCCTTGATCTTCTTCGCAGCTGCGAGGACGGCCGAGTCTTGGCGCATGGCATCGGGCTGCGGCATCGGTTCTGCAATGTTGCCGCTGCACAGTCGTCCCAGTGCGTTGTTGCACTGGCTTCGGGTTGCGGCGGTTTGCTTCCACAAGCCAAACAACGGGGCCACCCCTCCCACCGGGGCGTTCACATTCTTGAAGTAGTTGCCCTCGATGAAACTGTTGAGTCTTTCATCCGGCCCATGACCGTTTTCGAAGGCATGTCCATTCGACGGAGTGCGTTCGAACAGGTTGTTGACGAAGTGATAGAAGGCGTTGCCACCCAGGCTCGGCGCACGCCCGGAGAAGTCGTGAATCCAGTTGCCGACCCACGTCATGCTTCCCGTCGGCGCCGTCAGCAGGAAGTTCCAGTAGTGGCTGCCATCACAACGGTACTCGGTGCGGCCGTCGAACTCGTTGTTCGAGATGGTCACCTTGTCGACGTTGCCAAAGCCGGTCACCATCATCTGGCGGCCGACGCGCGCAAAGTAGTTGTGGTCGATCCAGACGCCGGACGCACCCCATATCGTGATGGCATCGCCGCCGAAGACTTCTCCGTAGTTGACGTCCGTGATCGACAGGTTCCGGATGATGATGTTCTTGACGCCCTTGTCCAGCTTGAACCCGAGCCCTTTGACGCCCGCTTTGCTTCCCACCCCGATGATGGTCTTGTTGGAGCCCACCAACAGGCCGGTCGCATCCTTGTATGAATGGGTTTTCAACGTGGGGTCGCCTGCACAGCGGTGCGCCTCGTTCTGGCTGACGATCAGCATGACCTCTTTCTTGTAGGGGTGTGGGCACGCAGCCGGGCGCACCGGCGGGTTCTTCGTGCGGTCCACGTCCCAATCCGTGCACCCAGGCGCGTACAGGGTTGGCTTGTCGGCAACCAGGTCGATCACGGAATCGATCTCGATCACGCGCGGCTCGTCGTCGATGCACCCGTCCCATGTTTTCCGGCAGAGTTGGTACGCAAGCTCCTTGGCGGTCTTGACACGAACCACCTCGCCGCCCGCGCCACCCGTGACGCCAGCCGCAAAGCCGATCGGCTTTTTGCTGGTCTTGACCACCGCAAGGCTGCGCTCGCGAGTGGACTCGGATTCATCTTCCGCGCTTGGGTCGACAGCGACTTCAGCCCCTTCTTCCGGTTCGTCGGCAGCCGCCGATTGAGACTGAGATGGCGTCGACACATCGCCTGCTGCGCCACCGCCGCAGGCGGAAATCACGACCAGCGCCGCCGCTGCGACCGCCAGCTGGCTGAGGCGCACGACCGAAGCGTGCTGCAGGGATGACTGAAGAAGCTGTCTCATACGTTCTACTCCGAGAATGGAAGCTTCATCGTAGGTGCGCATGCGAGGCCAGTCATGATGGAACACCGATGAAGGCCGCATCAATCCATGAGGTCTTCGCGCTAGGTCAAGTCCCTATGGCAGCCGCCGCATGCAATGGGCTAGTGCGGCGACGTTTGATACCACCACACAGCTTGAGCCTCGTGCCCGAGAGGTCTCGGCTCCATCCAGCCGTCCCGTTAGCGATCAGAAGAGCTTGCTGAAGAAGGACTTGACCTTGTCGACCGCATTCGTGGTCGTCTTGGCGATTGCCTTGGCAGCGCCGGTCACGCCATCCTTCACCTTGCGGGCAGCACCCTTGAAGGCCCCGCCCACTTTGTCGACGACCTTCTTGCCGGCCTTGCCCACGCCCTCGAAAAAGCGCAACAGGCCTTCGAGGTCGATCTCGCCCTTGACACCAAAGCTCGCGCCCACGCCCAGCGCCGCGCCAGCCTTGAGCTCGAACTTCAACTTGCGATGACCGCCTGGTTCCCGCTTCACGCCAAGCGAGGCCTTCCCTTCCACCCCGACGCCGCCCAGCGCCGCGGCGCTGCCGCCAACCTTGCCCAGGCCGCTGACACCAACCGAGGCATCGCCCTCGGCTTTGCCGCCGGCAAACGCGTTGGCCTTGGCTTCGATGCCGGCCTCAGGAACCGTCTTGCCGGTGGTCGGGTCGGTCTTCAAGCGCCAGCCGGCCTTGATGCCGCCACCGAGTTCGCCGCCGGCAAAGACGCGGCCCGCGCCTTCCAGCTCGGGCGACAGATCGACCCCGAAAAGCTTCGGTTCCCATGTCACCGGCCGGTAGCCAAAGCCGGCTTCCCCAAAGGCGCCCGCGCGCAGTTCGGCACCAGCGCTCAGCTCGACGTCTCGAGCCGACAAGCTGAACTTGCCGCCCGCGCTCGTCTCCATGCCGAACAGGCCGTTGGCGCGCAAGGTCAACTCGCCAGGGCCAGCCTTGATCACATCGACGGCCTCGCCCTGCATGCCCATGCCGAAGGCAGCGGTGCCGCCGCGCTGGGTCTCCTGGGTCACCGTCCACAGCCCGGCGTTGGTCTTCGACGAGCCGTTGCCTTCATTCAGAAGATGGACGTCTTCGTGGCCGCTCTTCCAGGTATTGCGTTTGACGTCGTCGTTGGCGCGCCCCTCGCGGAGATCGGGCGTGTAGTTGCCGTAGTGCGTTTCGGCGCTGAGGGGAGCGCGCTTGCGCGTTGGCTCATCCGTGCGGTCGGTCGTGCGGTCGCGCGTGAACCCGGTGTTGCGGCGCGTGGCATCCGGCGTCTTCGCATCGGGCTGCGTGGACCCACCGGTCTTCTCGTTCGACCACTCGTTGGTCCGCCTGCGCTCGAACTGACGAACGTCCTTGGAGTACTCCAGTTTTCCGTCGCTCAACTTCGGGCTGAAGGCATCGGTTTTCTTGGGTGCGCCCTCTTCGGCCACCCACTCGCGCAGCTCGGTCAGGCCGCTGCCTGGCTTGCCGCCGTCGTGTGGCTGGCCGGCGTCCCTGTCTTGCTTCAGACGCAGGTTCGTCGGTAGGCCCGCGGGGCCGCTTTCGCCGTCCTGGCCGAAGACCTTGGTCTTCTGCAATCGCCGCCAATCGAACGGTTCGCCGCAGGCCTCCTTGTTGGCATGCTCGTCCACGTCGCCGCTGAAGAGCGTGGACCCCAGTTGCCGCATGCCGCTGTCCAGCGGGCCGCCTTGCCGCAGCATGTCTCCCAGCTTCGCGTTGCGGGACTGCGAGGGGTCAGCCAACGGGTCGCGCAGTGGCGTGAAGAAGGCAGTCGAGTCCCTTTCGACCCGCGGGCTCTGAGAAGACATGCTCGTGCTCCTGTTGAAGATGAATGGCGGGATCCGCAGGGCGGGCCCCGTCAGCGCCCGGGGCCGATGACCGCCGGGTCGTTCATCGCCTGTTCGATGTTGGCCAGGTACTGCGCCGCATGGCTGTTGCTCGGGTCGGCGTTGCCGGACACGTAGTACGCGAGGCCTTGCTCCAGGCCGCCGTGATCGGCAATGCGCTGCGTCAGGTTGGACGCGGCCATGCGCAGCTGCACCGTGGGGCTGTTCAGGTACTGCTCGGTGCTCACCACCTGCGAGCCGACGCGTGCGTTGCCCGGCCCGCCATCGGACCACTCGCGCCCGTCGAGGAACTTGCGCGAGATCTGGCCCAGGCCGATGGAGGTGTTGTTCTCGCTCGCGCGGTCGAGGTCGCCTTCGGCCTGCATGGACTTGCGAAAGTCCTGCTTGAACGCATTCGATTCCGACTGCAGCTGCGCACGGAACAGGTTCGGGTCGAGCCCGTACTCGCGCGCCACCTCATCCGCCGCACGGCCGAAGTCGGCCTGCGTCTTGATCTGGCTGTCTTTCTGCTGCTCGTCGCCACGCAGTACCGGCACGAACCGCGGCTGCGTGCGAGCAGCCGCCTCTTTCACGCTGTGAGCGGCCGGCAGCTGCGTGGACGACACCGGTGCCGGTGCAGCCACAGGCGCCGCCATGGAGACCGATGGCACATGTGAAGGCGCAGCCGATGGCGATGCGGCTGGTGGCGCAAACGACGGCGGCGGCGCCATCGATGGAGGTTGCGGCGCACCCATGGACGACGGGCCCATCGCCGCGGGCGAACCGGACAAGCTGTTCAGCAGCGGCGCATGCTGCTGAGAGAGGCTGAACACCAGCTGCTGGAGCAGCGGCACCAGCGTCTGCAACAGCGTTCCGAGCTGGCTCATCAGATTGCCACCGGGCGCCTGTGATGCCGGCCGCAGCGACAACTGCGGCAGCGACTGAGGCTGCTGCACATCCTGCAGCGAGGCAGCCCACTGCTGCATCGGCGTCATTTCGCTGCGCTCTTCCAGGCCGAACACAGGCGAGATGGGCAAGAAAGACATGATGCGTGCTCGGCTGGTGTTGGAGACCTTCAATGTGCCGGCTGCATGCGCTGTTGGCGCGGCGCATGCGAAGCAGCGCCGCTCGCCGCGAAGAAGCCGGGCGGTCGCCCGCAGCCCTTCACGCCGCCATCGAATCAGCCAGGGCCTGCGCGCGGACCGCCGCCAGCATGCGGGCGACGGAGGCTTCTTCCGACTCCTCGTCCTGCTGGTCTTCCTGGAAGCGCTCGATCTCGTCCATCGCGGCCTTCAGGCGTTGCCGGCATTTGTCGAGCTGCTGCTCGCCACGCTGCAGGGCCTGCTGGGCCGAGCGCACCTGCTGGCGCGCCGCTTCCACCTGCTGCTCGGCTTGCGCCACCCGCTTGGCGACGGCCACCGTGCGCTGCGTCGCATCGCTCAACAGGTGCTGCAGCGTGACGATGTCACTGGCACGAAAGCCCTGCTTGTTGGACGAAGTGTTGAACAGCTTGTCGCGCTGGGCTTCTTCCTGCGCGCGGCAGTTCTTTTCTTCGTCGAGCACCTGGCCGAGGGAGCTCACCTGCCCGCGCAATTGCTGCTGCGCCGCCTTCACGGCGTCGTCGAGCTGCCCCAGGCGGCGCTGCTTGAGTTTGACCAGCGTGCGCAGGCCTTGAATGGTGCTCATGGGGTGTCCGCTGACCCGCAGCGAAGGTGCGGGCGTCACTGGCAGATTGCCTGCGCCGCTGCCTCCTCCAGGCTCGCCAAGCGAAGGCCACGCTGCGAAAGCGAAGCAGCGCCTGGCGTGAGTCTCAGGCCTGCGCGGCGCCCGCCCACGACAGCGTGGAACGGCTTTCGCGATGGACTCGCCCGCCGGCGCGCCGGCGCGGCGGCATGTCGTAGAAGCTGTCGGTGCCCATGGCTTGCGCCATTTCTTGCCAGGCCACGGGCAACGTGGAGGCCACCTGAACGAGCGCATCAACGCACTCGGGGTCGAACTGCTTGCCCCGACCGCGTTCGATGTAGTCGAGCGCGTTGGCCTGCGACCAGGCCGGTTTGTAGGGCCGCACGCTGACCAGGGCGTCGAAGACATCGGCCACGGCCACGATGCGCGCACATTGCGGGATCGCACGGCCGGCGAGGCCGAATGGATAGCCCATCCCGTTCCACCATTCGTGGTGCGACAGCGCCACCGCCACATCCACCGACTTGGCATCCGGATCACTGTGGCCCTGGTTCATCAGCAGCCAGGCACCGAGCGCGGCGTGCTGTTCCATGCGGTCTCGCTCGTCTCTGGCCAAGGCGCGAGGCTTGGCGAGGATCATCTCGTCGACGAACTGTTTGCCGATGTCATGGGTGTACGCCGCCTGGACGATGGCCTGCGACTGATCGTCAGGCAGGCAGAGCGGCACGCACAACAGGCCTGTCAACCAGGCTGTGCGCAGTCCATGGCCATCTGCTTCGGCTTCGGCGTTCATTGCGGGGGCGGGGGACCAATCAATCGTTGCGGCAGTTTAGGAAGCCCATCGCCCCAACACATGACCAACAACTGATGATTTCGTGACGGGAAGCCAACCTCAAGGTGAAGTTTTGTTGCCCAAAGCCCTTCTTCAGCGCGCCGCTGCGGCTCCGAAGCGGTGCCCGCGAGACTGGCTTGGCGGCAGGAATGTCTCCGCCTCGGCCAACCAGCCGCTGTGTTCCGTGTCCGAGAACTCAGGCTCGACGACCGCCGTGAGGGCGTCTTCGCGGATCAGCACGCTGGGCACCGCCTGGCCCTGGTGGCGCAGCAAGCACCAGATGCCGGGCTGGTCCGGCCGAGTGCCGGTGCGCAGCACCTCGGCCACGACCTTCGGGCTGCAATCATCGATGCCAGGTGTGAGCACCAGTTGGCCGATGTCGAACCGGCCCCAGGCCAGCGTGAGTTCGACACCGAAGGGCCAGGCGCCCTGGACGTTTCCGACCTGCCGCTGCAATGACAACATCCGCAGCACGGCTTGTGCGTGAGAGGGGCTTGTTTCGCTGGTGTGCATGAAGAGCTTCCGGTGGGCTTGCGAAGCGCGGTCTGCGCGACGCCTGGAAGCAGTGTTTTGCACAAGGTGCCCGCTGACGCGGCGCCATGCGAAGTGCCCGACGGGAGTGCGAATGCCCGGGCACCTGCACGCCGCCTGCGCAGCTCAGCGGCGCTGCACCTCGAAGGCCAGGAACTGGTTGACCTGCTGCGGGTGGAAGTTGTCGTCGGACACCAGCAGCAGCGTGGCGTTGCCGTTCGGCAGCCGCGGCCCCCAGGCAGCGCCCTCGATGTTGTCGGTGTCGATGCCCGCGGCGGACAGGTCGAGCACCAGGCGCTTGCGCATGGCGGTGAAGCCGCCGCCTTGCAGCGACGCCACGCGGCTCACGTCGGTGGCATCGGCCGCGCTGGCCTCGTAGACACGGATGGCGAAGCGGAAGGCGGCACCCTCTTCCACTTCGCGGCCCGACCGCTCGACGACGAGCAGCGTGCCCGCATCGGTCGACAGGATCTCGCTCACGCCGTTGTCGGCGCGGCGGCGCCCGCCGCTGGGCGGCAGCGGGATCGGCTCCACCGGATACGCGTACTGGCCCAGCACCCGCCCCTGCCGGTCCACCTTGGTGAAGCGTGTGAAGCCGCCCTGCTCCAGCGACGGCAGCGGGCCGTCTTCGTACAGCGGCGCCTCCATCGACACCCACAGCGCCGATGCATCGGGCGTGAAGGCGAGACCTTCGATGGCAAGGTTGTCGCGCACGCCGCGATCGGCTTCGGGGTGAACACGCAGGTTCTCCGGCAGCGGCAATTCAGCCACGAAGCGGCCCTCGCGCGATGCGCATCGCACGAAGGGGTTCAGCCCGCGCTTGCGGTCGCCTTCGCTGGACCAGACGAGTTCACCGCCGAGCGGGTCGATCCGCAAGGCCTCCGGGTCCGGCACCTCGCCGCCTTGCTGCTGACTTGGGAAGACGCTGCCATCGGCCTGCCGGAGCGGCACGACGCCAGTCACGCGGATCGAATGGATGCCCGATGCGTCGAGATCGATCGCGGCGGTGTAGAAGCGCGCCGGCGCCCGCGCCGAGCGGTCGTCGCTCAGCAGGTACCAGACGCCGGTCGCCGCATCGCGGTCGATGCCCGAGATGCCGCCGAAATCACGCAGCGTGCCCTCGGGTTGCCGTGCCACGGTCGCGCTGCCGAGAAAGCGCAGCGCGAACGAAGCAGTGGGCTGCTGACCTGCCGAAGCGATGGCCGCAGCAGGCCCCGGCGTGCCGGCACAGCCGGCCAGCACCAGCCCGAGCGTGACCGCGGCGATGCGCAGCCACGCCACGGGTGCACTCAGATGTCGAGCTTGGCCCACAGCACGAGGGTGCGCGGTGCACCGATGAAGTACCGGCCGACGCTGGACGGCGACGTCATCAGTTCGGGTGCGATGCCGGAGATGTACTTCTTGTTCGCGATGTTCTCCACGTTCAGGCCCACGCTGGCGCGGCTGAAACTGTAAGACGTGTTGAGACCGAACAAGGCATAGCCGGGCAGCCGCTCGTCGACGCCGCTGTTGGCCACGCGCGGGTTGGCGTAGTAGCCGGCCCGGCTCGACACGTAGCGTCCGTTCACGGCAAGTTTCACGTCGTCCATCGGGCGCCATGTGGTTTCGAGGAACAGGTTCTGGTCGGCAATGCCAACGAGGTCTGCGCCGTCGCGGATGAACCCACGCGCCGGGTAGCCGCTGGCGTCCACGTTGCTGAGCTTGTACTCGCCCTTCTGGAGCGTGTAGGCACCATACAGGCGCCAGTCGTCGCCCACGCGGCCGTTGTAGGTCAGCTCCAGGCCATGGATGCGGCGGCCCTGGTCGACGTTCTCGGACTGCAGCGTGCCGACGATGTCGGAAGCCACGGTTTCCTTGGAGTCGATGACAAACGCCTGAAGGCCGAGCGCGTAGTTGGCGCCCTTGTGGCGCAGGCCGAGGTCGAAGGCGTTGGCGGTGTCCATGTCCTTGACCGTGGAGGCTGCGGCCAGGCTGGCGGCTGCACCGCCTTCGAGCGTGGCATCGGTCACGGTGGCTGCGTTCTTGGCGTAGCCGCCAAACATCTCGGTGTTTTCGGTGAACGCATAGACAGCACCGATCTTCGGCAACACACCCGAATTGACCTTGGCTTCGTTGACGTAATTGAAGCGGGAGAGCCTCGAATCCTGGATTGGCGCCGTGTAATCCACACGGTTCTCGAGGTAGGTCACGCCGTAGTCGAACTTGAGGTTGCCTTCGAGGAAGCTGCTGCGGTTGGCCGCGTAGACCATGCCGCTGCGGTTGTTCCAGTGCTTGTCTTCACTGGTCGCATCGGCAACGCCGCTGTAGGCCGGCCCGGAGGCTTCGTCGATGACGGGAAACCAGTTGCGCACCTGGCTGCGTCCGTACTTTTCGTACCAGACCCCGACTCGCCAATCGACCAGATCACTCTGCTTTCCGGAAAGCTCGGACAGCGCGCCACGGCGTGTCATCGCATATTGGTTGGCCCGGAAATAGATGCTGGTGGCTTGCCCGTCCAAGCCTGGGAACCCATTGGGTGTGGTCGCGCTGACGCCTGTGTTGCCGAGCGACGCTTCCTTGCCGATGCCTTCTTGCGTGTGGTAGTAAGCCTTGGCCGTCAGCTTCAGGTTCTCCGCCAGCGGAAAGCTGCCGTCGACATAGGTCAGGCGGTCTTCACGCGGGTTGCCCTTGAGCATGCGGTAGTTGCGGTCGGTCGCCGGCACGCCGGTCCACGTGTCGGTGTAGCCGTCGCTTTTCGGGTTGGCGTTGAACTGCGCCAGCGTCACGATGTTGGTCCCGCTTTCTTCCTTGCGGTTGTTGTAGCTGCTGTGCAGCTTGACGACGGCCCCGCCGTCGAGCTTGAGCACGGCCTTGAGGTCGACGTGGTCGCGCTCGTTCTTGCCGGCCGGGTCGTCGACATACGAGACGGCCCACTGCTGGCGCGATACGCTCAGGTAGCTGGTCAGGCCGGGGAGCAGCTCGCCGCTGTCCACACGGGCAAACGCACGGCCGAAATCGGCGCTGCCGGCTGCCGCTTCGGCATGGATGCCGAAGCGGCGCGCCGGGTCAAGCGTGAGGTAATTGACGTGGCCTGCCAGCGCCTGGTGAGAAGGCGCACCGACCAGACCGGCCGATTGAGACACATCCACGCCGGCCAGGTTGCTGGAGTCGAAATAGCGTGTCGGCACCGAACCGCCGCCGAGCGTGGTGCGGCCGTTTGGGATGCCGTCGACCGAGAACCCGATGCTGTCCTTGCCGAAGCCGCGCATGCTGATGGTGCTCTCGAAGCCGTCGCCACCGAATGCGTTGGACGAGCCCGTCTGGATGCCGGAGACACGCTCGAGCACCTTGTCGGCACTGACACCTGGCGGGTAGTAGTCGAGGTCGGCTGCGGTGATCTTCACGTTGGCGCGCGTTTGCCGCACGCCGATGGCATCACCGTAAACCATCACCTTTTCCATCGTCGTGCCCGACTGCGGTGCAGCAACGGGTGCCGCTGGTGCAGATGCGGGTGCGGCTTCTGGTGCAGCGGCTTCAGCGGCGGAGGCCGCAGGGGCAGCAGGCGCCACAGCGGCTGCGGGTGCAGAGGCCGGCTCGGAGGGCGGCTTGGGAGCTTCCTGGGCGAACACAGGAAGCACTTGGGTGGTGATCAGGAACGCCAGCAGATTGCAGGGCAGGCCGTGGAAGGGTCGCATCGCTTGTGACTCCGTATGGGCAGTTGAATGAAGGTCTGTGCTTGGGACTGAACGCGCCATCAATGTATTCGTGGTACGTACCAGTTGTCAATCGACTTGCAAGAACGGAGCCAACCCAAATGAGTTCCCTCGAAACTACCTATTGAGCACACGCTCAATGAGTGGCGCAGGTCGCTGCAATGTCGAGTCCGTCGTTGACACAATGGTACGTACCACTATAGGATGACGCCACCGTGACGATTCCGGCGACCATCGGGGATCGACACGACACACAGCCCAGGTGGGGCAGACCATGGCCACGGCACAAATCAACTCGACCCCGACACACCGCTACAAGCAGCTCGCGGACATCATTCGCGGCGCAATCGAGCAAGGGCTCCTGAAAGACAACCAGGCGCTGCCGTCCGAGCGCGAGCTGGCCGAGAAGTACGAAGTCAGCCGCGACACCGTGCGCAAGGCCGTGCGTTACCTCGAAGAGCGCGGCGTCATCTACAGCGACCACGGGCGCGGCACTTTCGTGGCACCCGCCATCGTGCGGCGCATGTCGCGCTTCATCGACAGCTTCTCGCAAGACACGCAGCTGCGCGGCGGCGTGCCGGGCCAGCGCATCCTGGCGGTCGAATCCACAGCGGCCTCGATGGGCGTCGCGGGCCTGCTGAGCGTGGAGCCCGGGCACCCGCTGACGAGGGTGCGGCGCGTGCGCCTGATCGACGGTTCACCGGTGGGCCTGCACGACGCCTACTTCCCCCTGCCGCGCGGCGCAAAGCTGGAGGCGGCAGAGATCGAGCAGGCACAGTCCCTCTACAAACTGCTGACCGACAAGTTCGGCTTCGCGCCGGCCGAAGCGGTCGAGAACCTCAGCGCCGCCGTGGCAGACGCCGAAGACGCGCGCCTGCTCGGCATCGCCGAAGGCGCGCCCATTCTCATGTGCGAGCGCATCACCTTGTCCGAGCGGCGCGAGCCGGTTGAATACTGCGTGATGAAGTACGTGGCGAGCTACCGCTACAGCACGCGCATCGCCAAGGCCAGCGGATCGGCCTGACTGACTCATGAAGCCGCTGTTGCGCTCGCTCCTCGTCCAGGCCGCATGGCTGGTGGGCTTGTTCTCGTTGCTGTACGGGCTGGCGGCGCTGGGCAGGCAGGTCGACGTGAAGCATTCGGGCGCCGTGAAGCTGCGCGTGGCGCTGTTCATCAACGGCACGCTGGGCGACAAGTCGTTCTTCGATGCAGCCGCCAGTGGCCTGCGCCAGGCGCGCGACACCTTGCCGGTGTTCGTGCGGGTGGTCGAGGGCGGCACCGACCCGACGCGCTGGCAAGCCGCACTCACCGACCTGGCCGACAGCGGCGACTACGACCTCATCGTGGCCGGCACCTTCACGATGGTGCCGTACGTGCAGACGCTGGCCGCGCAATACCCCGACGCACGCTTCGTGGTCTTCGACGCGGCGGTCGACTACGCCAAGTGCCGCTGCCAGAACGTGCACTCGATCCTGTTCCGCCAGAACGAAGGCGCCTACCTGGCCGGCTACCTGGCGGCGCGGCTCGACCAGGCCGGCCTGCCGGGCGTGCCGCCGAACAGCGGGCTGGGCGTGGTGGGCGGCATGCAGTTCCCGGTCATCGACGACTTCATCGTCGGCTTCCGCGCCGGTGCGCAGGCCGCCGTGCCGGGCGAGACGGTGCTCACGCAGTACGCCAACTCGTTCGCCGACCCGGCCGCCGGCAAGGAGATCGCCAAGGCGCAGTTCGGTCGGGGCGTCGGGCTCGTCTTCCACGCGGCCGGTGCCACCGGGCAAGGTGTGAATGAAGCGGCCCGCGAAGCACACCGCTACGCCATCGGCGTCGACATGGACCAGTTCGCCCTGTACCGCACGTCTCACCCGCAGCTGGCCTCGCGCATCGTGACCTCGGTGCTAAAGAACGTCGACGTCGCAGTGGTACGTGCCATCGGGCAGGCGCTGAAGGATGAGCTGGCCTATGGGCGATCCCAATCGCTGGGCCTTGCCGAGCACGGCGTGGCCCTGGCACGCCAGTCCGATGTACTGTCGCAGGCCTCGCCTGAGCTGCTGCGCTCGCTCGACGAAGTCGAAGCCGCCGTGGCCCGCGGCGAGCGGCGCGTGCCGAGCGCGTTCACCCCTGCACCGGCAGCGCCATGAACACCGCCTCACAGACACTGGAGCTGCGCAACGTCTCCAAGCGCTACGCCAACGGCACGCTGGCCAACGACGGCGTGAACCTCTCGGTCGTGCGCGGTGAGATCCACGCCATCGTCGGCGAGAACGGCGCCGGCAAGTCGACGGTGATGAAGATGCTGTACGGGCTGGAGCAGCCGAGCTCGGGCGAGATCGTGCTCGATGGGCGGCCGGTGGCCTTTCGCCACCCGCGAGACGCCATCGCCGCCGGCATCGGGTTGGTGCCGCAGCACATCGAGCTGGTGCCGTCGTTCACCGTGGCCGACAACGTGGTGCTCGGCAGCGAGCCGCGCCGCGGCCCCTGGCTCGACCGGACTCGCGCTGCCGACGAAGTGCGCGCCACCGCCGAACGCTTCGGCCTCGACGTCGACCCCAGCGCCTCGGTGCGCGATCTGTCGATCGGCGAGCAGCAGCGGGTCGGCATCCTCAAGGCCTTGCACCGCGGGGCACGCATCCTGTTGCTCGACGAGCCCTCCGCCGTGCTGCCGCCGCAGCAGGTGCAGGCGCTCTTCGCCGCGCTGCGGCAGATGGCCGCTGCCGGCCTGACGGTGGTGCTCATCACGCACAAGCTGGCCGAAGTGCGCGAGGTCTCCGACCGCTTCACCGTGCTGCGCGGCGGCCGCGTCACCGGCTGCCTCGCCTCGCGCGGCGCGAGCGAATCACAGATCACCGAGATGATCGTCGGCCGCTCCGTGGCGCCGCTGCGCGTGCAGCGCGTGCAGGCCCGCTCCGCACTGCCGCTCGTGAGCGCGCGCAGGCTGTCGGTGCTGCGCGACGACGGCCGCATGCCGCTGCAGTCGGTGTCCTTCGACATCGCCGCCGGCGAAATCCTCGGCATCGCGGGCGTCGAAGGCAACGGGCAGGCACCGCTGGCCGAAGTGCTGGCCGGGCTGGAGACACCGGCGCAAGGCGACGTGCGGCTGGGCGAGCAGCTGGTGAGCGGGCAGGGCCCGCGTGCCGTGCGCGCAGCCGGCATCGCCTCGATCCCCGAAGACCGCCTGCATGACGGCGTGGCACTCGGCATGAGCGTGGCCGACAACGCGATGGCCAATCGCTACCACCGCCCGCCCCTCTCACGCTTCGGCTGGCTGTTCGCACGCAAGGCGCATGACGAAGCGCAGCACATGCTGAAGGAACACGGCGTGGTTGCGCGCTCGGCCGACGCACCGATCGGCTCGCTGTCGGGCGGCAACATGCAGAAGGTGGTGCTGGCGCGCGAGATCGCTGCCGAGCCGCGGCTGCTCGTGGCCAGCCAGCCGACGCGCGGTGTGGACATCGGCGCGGCGCAGGTGCTGCGGCAGCGCTTGGTCGCCTTGCGCGACCAGGGCGCCGCGGTGCTGCTGGTGTCTTCCGACCTGGACGAGCTGCTCGAGCTGTCGGACCGCATCGCGGTGCTGTTCCAGGGCCGCATCGTCGCCCACTTCGCCGCCGGCACCGTCGGCGCCCGCGAGCTCGGCCTGTACATGACCGGGCTGCGCGAACAGGCCGGCGCCGCCGCCACGCTGGACGCCCCATTCACTCCGCACAGCGAAGAGGTATCGGCTTGATCCAGGACACCGCTTCATCTGCTGCCGCGCCACGCCCCTGGCAGCTGCCTGCGGCCATTGCCGCCGCGCTGCTGGTCGGCTTCGGCATCACGGTGCTGGTCAGCGCCGAGCCGTGGCGCGCCTGGCTCGCGCTGCTGACAGGCGCGCTGCCCGACATCCGCTTCAGCGATGCAGAGGGCTGGCAGGTGCGCCGGCTGGTGCGCTTCGGCTCGGTGATCGAAGAGGCGATCACCCTCACCTTCCTCGGCCTCGCGATCGCCATCCCGTTCCGCGCGAGGCAGTTCTCGCTCGGTGCGGATGGGCAGATGTTCCTGTCGGCACTCGCGGCCGCGGCCGTCAGCCTCGCGCTCGGCGGCATGGGCTACGGCGCCTTCGCGGTGCTGCCGGCGGCCTTCGCGGCGGCCGTGCTGACCGGCTTCACCTGGGGCCTGGTGCCGGGCTGGCTGAAGGCACGCTACGGTGCCAACGAGATCGTCACCACGCTCATGCTCAACCTCATCGCGGTGCAGCTGTACCGGCTCGTCATCACGCAATGGATGAACGATCCGAATGCCGGCTTCCTGACGACGCCGGTGCTGCCGGCGGCCGCCCTGTTGCCCAACCTGCTGCCGCGCACCAACGTGTCGGCGATGTTGTTCCTCGTGCCCTTCGTGGTGCTCGGCGCCGGGCTGCTGCTGACGCGCACGACCGTGGGTTACGAGATCCGCACCGTCGGGCAGGCACCGGCCTTCGCGCGGCAGGTGGGCATGCCGGTCAAGCGCACCGTGGTGCTCTCGATGGCGCTGGGCGGCATCTTTGCGGCCTTCGCCGGCGTGCACGTCAGCAACGCGCTGCTGAAGCGCCTGCCGGTGGACCTGACGCCGGGCATGGCCTTCGAAGGCCTGGTGGTTGCACTGCTCGCGCGCAACGAGCCGCGTGCCATCCCGATGGCGGCATTTCTCTACGCCTACCTGCGCGCAGGCGCGCAGGCGATGGAACGCACGAGCGACGTGTCGCGTGAGGTGGTGCTGGTGATCCAGGCGTTCATCATCCTGTTCGTCGTCTCCGAACGCCTGCTACCCGCCACGTGGTCACCTGCCCGGTTGCTGCAATGGGTGCGTGCACCGCGAGCACCGAAGGAGGCGCGATGAGCCTCGATCTCGCCGGATGGACGCTTTTCGCCGCCACGATCGTCGTGGCCGTGCTGCGCGCGACCACGCCCATCCTCTTCGCTGCACTCGGCGGGCTGGTGTCTGACCTCGCCGGCAGCATCAACGTGGCGCTCGAGGGGCTGATGCTCATCGCCGCGTTCTTCGGCGTGATGGGTGCGGTGTACGCAGCCCAGTGGTGGCCGGGCTTGCCAGGCTGGGCCTGCGCGTGGCTGGGCTGCGCCGCGGGCCTGGCCGCCGTGCTGCTCGTCACGGCGACGCTCGGCTTCTTTCATCTGGAGCTGGGTGCCGACCTCATCGTGGCCGGCATCGCGGTGAACCTGCTCGCTGCCGGCCTCACCGTCTTTCTGCTGGTCACGCTGGTGGGCGACAAGGGCTCGACGGCAGGCCTGTCCAGCCCCGCCCTGCCCTCGCTTCACATCCCCGGCCTGGGTGGCCTGCCGGCGCTCGACATGCTGATCAACGGCGAAGGCGGCCACGGCCACCACGTCCTCGTCTACACCGCGTTCCTGGCGGTGGCAGCGGTCTGGATCTTTCTCAGCCGCACCCGCTACGGCGCTTGGCTGCGTGCGGTCGGCGAGAACCCGCAGGCCGCGCTCGGGGCCGGCATTCCGGTCAAGCGCATGCGCTACGTGGCGCTGCTGACGAGCGGTTTGCTCGCCGGGCTGGGCGGCATCTACCTCAGCATGGGCTACCTCACGCTGTTCCAGGCCGACATGACCGCAGGCCGCGGTTTCCTGGCGCTGGCGGCCGTCTTCCTCGGTGCGCGCAGGCCGCTCGGCACGCTGGCCGCGGCGCTGCTGTTCGGCGCTTCGGCCGTGCTCGCCACGCAGCTTGGTGCGCTCGCGCTGCCCACGCAGGTCGTCTACATGGTGCCGCCCTTCGTCACGCTGTGTGCGCTGGTCTTCGCCGGCCGGCACAAACCGGCACGCACCGGTACCGACACCAACACCGACACCAAAAACACGGGCCGAAAAGGTCCACCAATTTCCTCAGAGAGGCTTTCCGCATGAACAAGAATTCGATCCGCGACCGCATCCTCGCGTCACTCTCCCTCGCCGGCATGGGCGACGCGCTGGGCGCGCCTACCGAGCAATGGACCATCGACGAAATCGCCGCTCGCCACGGCGGCCTGGTCACCCGCTTCGACGAGCCCACCGAAGACACCTTCGCCGGCGCCAATGCCGGCAAGCGCGCCGAGGTGACCGACGACGCGAGCCAGATGTACTACCTCACGCTCGCGCTCGTCGCCGCGGGCGGCCGCCTGGAGCACGACGGCTGGGTCGCCTGCCTGCTCGACTGGGTCGACACGAGCCCGAAGGCCGGCTTCATGGGCCCCAGCACCGCCGGCATCGTGAAGGCCCTGCAAGAAGGCTCCGACACCGGCAGCGTCGGCGTCATCGGCCGCTCGCGCCGCAAGATGACGAGCGTGGGCACCACCAATGGCGCCGCGATGCGTGTCGCACCCGCTGGGCTGATCCACCCCGGGCAGATCGAGGCGGCCTGCGAGCAGGCCTTCGTCACCTGCCTGCCATCGCACGACACTGAAGTGGCAATCTCCGCCGCCTGCTCCGTCGCCGCAGCCGCATCGCGCGCGGTGGTGGCGCACTCGTTCGACGACATCATTGCCGCGGCGCTCGAAGGCGCGTCGATCGGCGAGCGGCTGGCGCGCGAACGGGCACGCGTGGTCGCCGGCCCGAGCTACCTCGCACGCCTGGAGATGGCGCTGGCCATCGCACGCGATGCCAAGGACGACATGGCCTTCATGCGGCAGATGGAGCGCACCGTCGGCAACTCGGTGCTCGCCGCCGAATCGGTGCCGGCCGCCATCGGCGTGCTGGCGTATGCCAAGGGCGACCCGCTGCGCACCATCGCACTCAGCGCCTCGATCGGCAACGACACCGACTCGATCGCCACCATGGCCGGCGCGATCGTCGGCGCCTGGGCCGGCACCGAGGCCTTGCCGCAGGCGCTGCTGGCCGAGTTCCGCGCAGCGAATGCTGCGGACTTCGATCTCGATGCCCTGGCATCCGGCTTGTCGGAAATCGCCTGGCGCAACCTTCAGCCGCTGGCGGCATGAGCCCGCCCGTGAACGCGCCTCGCCGCTGGGATCTGCTCGCGTTCGGCGACCCCTGCGCCGACGTCGTGGTGGCCATTCCCGAGGCGCCGCAGCTCGGTGAAAAAGTGCTCGGCCGTTCGCTCGGCGTGTTCGCCGGCGGCACCACCGCCAACACCGCCTGCGCGTTCGCCAAGCTGGGCGGGCGCGCGGCTGTGCATGGCCGCGTCGGCGACGACGCACATGCCACGCTGCTGCGCGATTCGCTGCACGCGTTCGGCGTCGACACCGAGCACCTGCACAGCGAGCCGGGCAGCGCGTCGGCATCGGTCATCGCGATGGTCCCGCCGTCGGGCGACCGCGCCATCGTCTACATGCCGATGCCTCCGCGCGAGCCGCGGTCAGACGATCTCGCCACCGCAATGAGCCGATCGCGCATCTTCTACGCGATGCCATACGACCTGGACGAATTCATCGGCGCCAGCCGCATCGCCCGCGACCACGGTGCGCTGGTGGCCATCGACCTCGAAGCGGCTGTCGCGCCCGATCCCGAAGCGATGCGGCAGCGCATCGCCCATGCCGACATCGTGTTCTTCAACGAGTCGGGCTTCGTGGCCGGCACGGGCCAGCAACCGACACCACAGGCACTCGCGGCCCTGGCGGGCAAGGGACCACAGACCTTCGTGGTCACCCTCGGTGCCGCAGGCGCCGTGGCCGCCGAGCGCGGCGTGTTCGCAAAACAATCGGCCTTTGCGCAGCAGGTGGCCGACACCACCGGCGCTGGCGACACCTTCAACGCGGCGTTTCTCGTGCTCTGGCTCGAAGGGCGCGAGCTCGATGCGTGCCTGCGATTCGCCTGCGCCGCGGCCGGCCACGCCGTCACGGCCATCGGCGCACGCAGCGGCATGCCGAACCGCGCGACCGTCGAACGGTCGCTTGCTGGAGCGCCCCCATGCTGACCGTTTTCGGTTCCATCAACCTCGACATCTCGGTGGGCTGCGCGCACTTGCCGCGGCCGGGCGAAACCCTGCTGGGCACGAACGCGCTGCTCTCGCCTGGCGGCAAGGGCGCCAACCAGGCCCATGCTGCACAGCGCTTCGGCGTGCCCGCGCGCCTGTTCGGCAAGGTGGGCGGCGATGCATTCGCCGGGCCGGCCCTGGCCAAGCTGGCCGACAGCGACGTGGACCTCTCCGGTGTGGAGGTGGCGGGCTCCGAAGCCACCGGGCTGGCAACGATCACCGTGACCCAGGCCGGCGAGAACGCGATCATCGTGGCGCCAGGCGCCAACCTCACGGCCAGCGCCTCGCAGGTGAGCAACGCCGTGCTGCGGGCCTCCCGTGTGTTGCTGCTGCAGCTCGAGGTGCCCTGGCCCGAGAGCCAGGCGCTCGCGCACCGGGCGCAGTCGGCCGGCTGCAAGGTGGTGCTCAATGCGTCGCCGTTGCCGCAGGGCACGAGCCTCGAGCTCGATGCGGTAGATCTGCTCATTGTCAACGGCGTCGAGCTCGACCAGCTCTGCACGCAGCACGGCGTAGGCGGCAGCACGGTGGAGCGTGCCCGCCGGCTTGCCGACGCGCAACACATCGACGTGCTGGTGACACTCGGTGCCGACGGCTCCTTGCTCATGCAAGCCGATGGACAGCAGATCCGCGCCCCCGCCCTACCGGTGAAGGCAGTGGACACCACCGGCGCGGGTGACACCTACGCCGGCGTGCTGTGCGCGGCCATGGCCAGCGGCGAGACGCCGCAGCAGGCCATGGCCTTCGCGTCGGTGGCCGCTTCCCTGGCCTGCCTGCGTGCCGGCGCGCAGCTGGCGCAACCCTCACGCGCAGAGATTGACGCACGCATCGGCGAACTCATCCGCGGTGAAAATCTCTGCCCGCCCCGCGAGAGAATCACGACATGACGCGACTCATCATCGATTGCGACCCAGGCATCGACGATGCCCTGGCGCTGCTGCTCGCGTGCGGCAGCCCCGAGTTCGAGCTGCTCGGCGTGACCACGGTGGCGGGCAACCGGCCGGTCGACATCACGAGCCTCAACGCCTGCCGCCTGCTCGACCTGGCCGGCAAGAATCACGTGCCCGTCTACCCCGGCGCGACCCGCCCGCTGACCCAGGCACAGCCACGCTGCAACCTCTTTCATGGCGAAGACGGCCTCGGCGGCGTGAAGCTCCCCACCGACCGCGCACCGGTCGCCGAGCATGCGAGCGACTTCATCGCCCGCACGCTGCTGCAAGAACCGCCCGGCACGGTCACGTTGGTGGCAGTGGGCCCGCTCACCAACCTGGCGCTGGCCGAAATCAAGCACCCCGGCGTGCTGCGACGCACGAAGTCGCTCGTGCTCATGGGCGGCGCGGCCTTCCAGCCGGGCAACGTGACGCCCTGCGCGGAGTTCAACTTCCATGCCGATCCGCTGGCAGCCCACACGGTCATGGACGCCGGCCAACAGGTCCACATCTTCGGCCTCGATGTCACCTCCAAGGCCATCATGTCGAACGATTGGATCGCCTCGCTGGCCGAGCTGGGCACCCGCTGCGGCCGCGCTGCCCACGCCATGCTCGCGGCCTATGCGCTCGAAGACGCGCTGCTGCACGATGCCTGCCCGGTGGCCTGGCTGCTGGAGCCTCAGCTCTTCTCCGGCGAGCCCTGCGCGGTGTCGGTCGATTGGCGCCCTGGCGTCACCGAAGGCCAGAGCTGTGCATGGCCGGCCTGGCGAGCGCCCGAGCGCTTGAATGCCATGGTCTACACCGGCGTGGCCGGGCCGCAGCTGCTGGCGCTCGTGCGCGAGCGGGTCGCACGACTTCCCTGACGCGCGCTTCCATGCCACAGGCCACACGGCGATGAAACGCACGGTGAAGAAACAAGACTCGTACCGCTTCGAGCGCTGCGAAGTGCGCCTGGCCTCGCGCGAAGTGCTGCTCGACGGCCAGTTGCAGCAGGTCGAGCCTCGCCCGTTCGACCTGCTGGTGTACCTGATCGAACACCGCGATCGCGTCATTCCGAAGGACGAGCTGCTGGACAAGCTGTGGCCGGATGATTTCGTGTCGCCCAGCGTCGTCTCGCGCGCCATCATGAAGGCGCGCCAGGCCATCGGCGACAGCGGCAAGGTGGCCCGGCTGATCAAGACGGTGCACAGCACGGGCTACCACTTCATCGGCGAACTGGCAGCGCAAGAAGCAGATGCGCAGCTACCGAAGGTTGCGCCGGTCAGCCAGCCGATCCAGCAGGGCCGCATCACGCTCGTCCTGCTTCCGTTCGAGAACCTGACCGGGCAGGCCGAGCTCGACTGGGTGGAGCTCGGGCTCATGTCGATGGTGGCCAAGGCCTTGAGCGCCGACACGCGGCTGCGCCTGCCCGAACTGGCTTCCTTGCTCACCACGCTGGACGCGGTGCCGGCCCAGGCGCCCGCGCAGGAGCGCATCGACGCCGCCGAGCGCCTGCTGGGCACCCGCAACGTCGTTCACGTCACGGTGTCCAGCCAGGGCGCGCAGTACGCCATCGACTACGCCATCTCCGCGCGACCGGGCCGCAAGCGCGTGCTCGGCCCCGAACTCACGCAGCTCGGCCAACGCCTGGCGGCCGAACTGCAAGCGCTGCTGTTCACCGCCGATGCCACCGCGCCGGTGGCCTACGAGTCGGCCGACCCGCTGGTGAACCAAGCCCTCGCGCGGGCGCTGCAGGCCACCGGCGAACAGAAATGGCAGACGGCGGTCAACCTGTTCAAGGTGGTGCTCGACATCGAGCCGCCCAATACCGATGCGCAGCTCGAGTACCTGCGCGCGCTGGCCTTCCTGGGTGACGAGGCCTCGTTCGCCGTCGGCGAGCGGCTGCTCGCGCATGCGCGAGCCACGAACCACTACGCGCTCGCCATTGCCGTGCACGTGGCGCTGGCCACGACCTACAACAACCGGCTCTCGCAGCAGGCCACCCGGCACGCGAGGAAGCACCTGAACGAAGCGTTGCGGCTTGCCGAGGAAGCGGGCTTCGCGCGCGAAAGAAAGTCGACCCTGCGCACGCTGATGGGTATCGCCATCCACGAGTACGACTTCGTGCTCGCAAAGCAGTGCCTCGACGAGATGGAACGCCTGCACGACCCGGACGAGAGCGTGGTCGAACACGTGCGCTTTCTCGGCAGCTCCGGCGTCGCGGCGACCACCATGGGCGACCCGCAGCGCGGGCTGCAGATCTTCCGCACCGTGGCCCGCCTCGCCGAGGCGCATGGCCTGCACGACCTGCTCGCGATGACGCTGGTGAACATCATCTACCCGTGCGTCGACCTCGGGCTGATGGAAGAAGCCGCAAGGCACGGCGAGAAGGCCCTGGCCACCGCGCAGACGCTGCGCAACTCGCGCGTGGCCATTGCGGCGACTGCGGGGCTGTGCCGGCTCTACCGCGAGCGCAGGGCACCACAGCAGATGCGCCGCGTGCTGGCGCAAACGGAGCGGCTGGAAACACCCGTCCCCGTGCTGCGGGCCATGCTTCTGTTGGCACGCGGGCACCAGGCAGCCTGCGAAGGCGCGCATGGCTGCGCCGTCGAGCGAATGAACCAGGCGCTGGCGATCTACCGCGAGTCGGAGGCCTTGCTGTACGTGCACGACTTCATGCCGTGGCTGGTCATCTCGCTGGTGCTCTCGGGCCGCGCGGATGCGGCGGTGGCGACCTGCGCTGAAGCGCGGGCCTTGCCTCACTTCGACAGCGACCCGGTGCTGCACGCGGCGCTGCGCTACTGCGACGCGCTGATTGCGCACACCCGCGGCCGGCACGATGAAGCGCTGAGATCGCTGCTCGACGTGGCGGGCAGTGCGCCCACCGGAACGTGGCGCGCCCATGCCTGCCTCGACGGCGCGTGGCTGGCCATCGAGGCCGGTGATCTGGACACGGCCGGCACCCTCTTGCAGGGCCTCGGCCCCTGGCTGACCGAGCACCCCGCGGGCGCCCTGGTCGAAGCGCGATTCAAGTGCGCCAGCGGTGAATTCGCCGCCGCGCGCGAGGCGCTGCAGCGGTATGCCGCGAGCGTCGAGGCACCTCGACCCGACTACCACGCCGAGCTGGCCCGCCACTGCGAAGAGGCCGAAGCGGCCGCCTTGTGCGGACAGCCATCACCAACGGCCATCGCGCCGATTCCGCGCCTGCCGACCGTGCTGTGACACTGCCCGGGCCGGTCAGCTCACAGCGCCACCTCGCTACAGCCCGAACAAGGCAACGCGCAGCAGGTTGAGCCCCCAATGCAGCGCCGCTGCGGCCCAGATGCTGCCGCCGCTCGCGACATAGACGCCTGCATAAGCCAAGCCCGCCACCGCTGCCAGCGCGGCAAAGGTGGGACCGCCGCCCAAGTGCACCAGGCCGAACAGCAAGGCGCTCCCGACCACCGACACCCCGATGCCCCAGCGCGCCAGCGGACACTGTACCCAGTGGCGGAAGAACCACTCCTCGCCCACCACCGTGAAGGCGTTGGTCAGTGCAAAGGCCAACAGCGAGTACCCGGCAGCCGGCTTCCAGTGCACGAAACTGGCGACCAGGGCCAGCAAGGGAACCACCACCAGGCAAGCCACGGCAATCAAGGTGCAGCGCCGGTTCCAGGCCCAGAACGACGGGAACATCGCCAACGCCGCCAAGCCGGCCAGGGCCTTCGGCGTGTTGATCGACACGCCACCCACGGGCAGGCGTGACAAGCCCGGAACCAGGCCCGCGGCCAGAGCGAGGAGCACCACGCCTGCGAGCGCGAAACAGGCCACTGCCCAGCGCCCAGGCGCCCGCACGGCGGCGTAGAGCAGCAGAGCAAGCGCAAGAGAAGCCACCATCGGCATCGCGCCGTTGGCAACACCGATGGCGTAGAGCACGGCGCACAGCGCGGGCCCAACGGCAGCCGCCAACAACGTGGCCGCGTTGCCGCGCATGGGTCCTGCGGGTCGCAACCCGGTGTTCGAACGGCTGGTCATGTGGCTTGGTGATGTTGTTGCCGAAGGGCCGCAAGCATAGCGGCGCGCACTTCGCATAAGCCGAGAAGCGTTCGCATCGCATCCAGTTGCCAGGTGCCGAAAAACCTAGATTGGCCAGCAACCGTTGCCATGGGGTTACCGCCCCGCACACCCAATGACCATCGATCACGTCGGCAGGGCATCCACTGCCACCCTCACCCCTCCTTCGGCCCACCCGGCCGGCACCGGCAACACGGAGCGTCAGCCATCCGGCCAGCCATCCACCGCCGTCGGTGATGCGTTGCTCAGGCGCACGTCGTTGGCACCGGCCAGCATGCCTCCGCGCACGGGGACACCACCTTCGGTTGACGCGGCCAAAGCCCCGATCACCGATCCATCGTCATCGCTCCGCCACGAGATCACGGTCAGCGAAACCGACCCATCCAGCGCGCTTCAGCAGACAGCTGAGGTCGTCGCGCAGAAGCTGGCTGAAGCGCTCGGCGCAGACGACAAGCCGCTTCGAGAAAGGCACATCGACACGCTGCAACAGTACGGCGCCACGCGCGAGGCGTTGACAGCATTCGAGAGCAGCTTCGGTGCGCACTTCATTCCATCGGCCTCCGCGGGCAACAAGCTCGCGTCGCTGAGCGATCACGTCGGCATCCTGAAGATACCCGCCTACGACGGCCCGCCTGACGCGCAAGGTGTGCGGACCACGGTGGCCGAGCAGTTCGCCGTCATCAAGGCCGAAGTCCCCAGCAAGAATCCGCAAGAGCCTGCGGGCGAGCGCTACTTCGTCAAGGGCTATGGCGATCGGTTCATCGACTTCAACGAACTCGCCAAGGCGATGGCGTTTCATTCGCCGCATGCCGCCAGCCAGCTGCCTGAAGCGGCCGCGGCACGACACCAAGAACTCGGCAAGGTGCAGTACACGATGGAGACGCCGCTGCGCTCCGAGATCAAGCGCCTGTCGATGGACTCGGAGCTGAGCGCGCGCCGCGACGGCAAGGAGTCCGATGCGCCGGTGATGCCGCTGCCGGCCAACCCCACGCCCATGGCGTGGCGCGAGAGCTGGGCCAATTCCGAGGCCGCCATGTCTCCGGGCGGCGGGCCGATGCTGGCCAACGGCACACGCAAGTTCCAGCTCGACTACAACGCGACAGAGAACCGGCTGATCATCTTTCGCAACGACAACGACAAGGCGCCACGCAAGGAAAGCATCCTCTCCGACAGCCTGCCGGAGAACCTGCCCAAGAAGCTCGCACCGGCCTGGTGTGAAGGCCCGACGCTCGCCGAGATTCACGGCATCAAGGGATGGGAAGACATGGGCCCGGGCACCGACCACAAAGGGGTGAAGCAGGGCAACACGCAGCGGCTGCTGCATGCCACGAAGGAAAAACTCTTCGGGAAGGAACAGCGCGCTCCGAACGACAGGGACCTGGAGGCCGGCCTGCCGCCGGGCCAGGGCCTGCTGGAAGCCGTCGTCAAGGCCACACCGGGCGCCCACATCCGCATCACGACCGAAGACGGCGCGGTGCACGACCTCAAGGTCGACGAGAAGGGCATCAAGCTGTCGCTGACCAACCCGCAGCCCGCCAAGGCCGATCGGGAGTCGCTGGCGGCCTTTGGTGGCGCTGGCAAGGCGCAGGCCGACGTTGACCTCTACAGCTATAACGGCCGCGACACCGGCCTCTACGGCAGCAAGACCGGATTCGCGGACCCGAAGCTCGTCACCTCCACCGGCGACTTGCTGAAGGCCGGCCCGCTGCTCAAGAGCAACGGCTCCACGGCGGTTCAGGGTGCGCTGCGCGTCCTCACCTTCCAGCCGCTCATCAACGGCCAGGACCGCAGCGAGGTGCTGGTGCGACTTGCGAACACTGCGCTGAACACCGCGTCGAAGTTCCTCTACGTCTGGGCAACCAGCGCCATCAATGAGCAGATGAAGGGTGGCCAGAACGGCAGCTACGTCAACGGGGTGAAGCCGTTCAATGCCTCGGGCGCCGGCTCGATCGGCCAGGGTGAACTGGCCGGAGCGGCGGCATTGATCGTGCTCGCTCAGGAAACCGTCACCGTGATATCCGACCTCATCTCTCGTGTGTTGCCGGAGCCATGGAAGCGCAAGCCGGAAAGCCACGTCGGCAAGCTGCTCAAGCAGACGGCCTTGCCGATGGCCGAGGAAATGGTGCGCTTGATGGTCAACATGGGCGCGCAGAAAGCCGTGGGTATCAACCGCGGCAGCAGGGGCGACTTCATCACCGTGGCGGCCGCCTCCATCGGCAAGGGAGCCATCGACACCATGCGGGAGCACGCAGGCCCGGACCGCGCCAACCACCCCGTGGCCAACGCCATGCTGGACCTTGCGCAGGGCGTGCAATACAACCTCGCGCGTGCCTCCGGCAACGCGGCGAGCTCGGAGCAGGGCCTGTCCAACGCAAGCTTCCGCGAAGCGCTGATCAATCGCCTGGTGACGCGCGGCTTCGACCAGATCGTCGTGCCGCCACTCAAGGAGCTGCTCAACACCCAGGGCGTCGTGGGCCCGAACGCCAGCGCTTTCGACAGCCAGCTGTCGCACGAGTACCGCATCGAGAACCTGGGCGGCAAGGTCGCCTCGGCGATGAAGGCCATGATGACGGAGCTCGACCCACAAGGCTTCAAGGACTTGCATGGCGAAAGCGGCGGCGTGATGGCCACCCTGCACGCCGGCACCGAAGCTGCCCTGCCGGGCAAGTTGCGCAAAGAGGGCGGCACCGAGTTCTACAGCGGCTACGTCCTTGGCGAGGAGCGCATCAAGCAACAGCTCAACCGCGCGGACTTGGCGTGGGAGAGCCCGTCGACCTTCATGCCCAAGGCGATCCAGAACATGGCGCAGCAGTTGGGGCTGATGCAGAAGGCGATCGAAAGCGAGCTGCAAAAGGACCTGTCGATCCACAACAACGTGCAGACGGCGGGCAAGTTCCCGACGCTCAATCAGCAAGAGCAACTCGCACACCTGGAAGACAACGAAAAGAACTTCGCGGCCCGTGTCAACCTGGCAAAGCAGCATTTGTCTGCCGAAGAGAGCACTACCCGACCTGAAACCTCACGCCCGCTGATAACGGCGATGACGAACAGCCTCGAGGAGACAGCCAAGCCTCAGCAAAAGTTCACCGCCAAACTCACACAGGCCCTGGCCGAACACGTCGGCAACCCCCGCAAGGAGTCGGACGACCACAGCGGCCTGAAGGCCGACAAGAGCATGCTGGAGCGGCCGGTGCCCAGCGCGACCAACGTGGACTACGGGCTCGTGCAGCGCCCCTTCGGCGGCGGCGCCAGCGACAGAATTCCGCGTGCGCAGACCACCTTCAGCACGCTGCCGCAAGCGAAGACCTACGAGAAGAACCGGCGCATGGCGCGTGAACCCGGCATCGACTCCATCCAATCCAAGCCCAATCTCACGTCAGAAGTGCGCGACCGCATCGAGATGGCCGTGCGCGACTACACGGTGGAATCGCAGTTCTTCCACTACCCGCTGCGCTGGCAGGTCACCGGTGAGCTGCAGCACGAGCCGATCGCGCCCGGCATCGAGGTGCCCTACAACGTGATGAACAAGCGCGGCAACACCGCCGGCAGCAAGAAGGACAGGGTGGACCCGATCGAGGCGCTGTACATCAACCTCGGCGCACAGGTCTCCGACAAGTTCCCGACAGAGATGTTCCGCGCGGTGGTCACCGAGGCCGCCTACAAGGCCCGGCTCGGGGAAGGCGAAGCCGCTGGCGACGACGGCCTCCTGACCGTGGGCAGCAAGGGCGTGCTCACCGAGATCCTCTCGGCGACGATGGCCACGCAGATGGCGGCCGGCTTCAACCTGCCGATCGCCAACTATGGGAGCGCCCCACGCGAGAACAGCCTGCGCATCGACATGAACCAGGAGAGCGGCGTCAACATCGCCACCTGGGCCGACCTGGCGCAAGGCGAGGTGATCATGATGCCGGGCGCGGTGATGCAGGTGCAGCTCGTCGACCCGACGGCCGGCAAGGGCGCCGAAGCAGGCAAGCAGGACATCGGCCAAGTGGTCTACATGAAGGCCGTGGACACCTACGCACTGGAGCTCGCGCACGACGCCTTCAAGGACTACAAGGACAAGGGCCAGCTCGACAAGAAGCCGGCGGACGGCGCGGTGATGATCGATCCGAAGTCGGGGCACTTCTTCAAGTTCGACGCGGCGAAGGACGACATCGCCGCCATCCCCGAAACGAAGAACTACTTCACCGGCCGCCCGCTCGAGTCCGTGAACGACAAGGGCGAAGCCGGAACCGAGCAGGCTCGCTGGCGCCTGCCCTACACCTCGGACGGCGCCACGCGCTCCACCAAGGACGGCATCCACATGGCCATCCTGCGCAACGACCCCATCGTGCCGCACCTCAACCTCGCCACTGAGAACGTGCACCACACCTGGTTCAGCAAGAAGGCCGAGATGGCCGGTACCTTCAACCACGAACGTGCCGCGAAGGAAGCGGCTGAGAAGGCAGAGACCCGAGGCAAGGGCCAAGAGATCGCGGGGCAGATCAAGGAGATGAAGCTCGACACGCCGCTGCGCGAACAGGGCGTCGCCTCCACCGAGATGCTCGCGTGGGTGGCCACCAGCATGCTGAGAAAACCCATCCAGCTGGTGCCGGTGGACGACTCGGGTGCCACGCCCAAGCTTGGCGACGCGAAGGACGGCAAGGTGATCAACCAGACCTACGACAAGGTGGATCTGCAGCATCCACGGCAGTCCATCACCGGACGCAACCCGCCACCGGCCGTCTTGATCGGCGTGGGCGAGAAAGGCTACTACGCCATCGCCCAGGACCAGGGCGAGTTCAAGGCGACGGCACGCATCGGTGAAGACAAGAGCCTGGGCAACCTGCTGCACGCGGTGGTGCGCGGCGGCTACGCAAAGCCCTCGCAGTACGTGGAGCAATCGGGTGTGCTGACGCCCGACACCCAGGCGCAGGCGAGCGTGGACGGCCTGATGAAAAAGATGCAGCAGTTCGCCGGCACCGACTACCTGGTGCTTCAGCAAGCCATGGTGGGCAAGCGCGACGAGCTCGCAGCGGCCGCGGACCCGAAAGGCAAAGCCAAGATGAACGAGTGAGCGTCAGGTCCGTGCAATGCAACACCCCGTAAGTTCATGGTTCCGTCAGCCTTTGGGCATGACTGGCCTGGGCCACGACCGTAGGCTCGTGGCCTGCCAACCCAACGTCGAGCCAAGCTCGCAGAAGCAATGCAACACAACAAGATGGGGCGCAGCGTGAGCATGCTCGCGGCTGCGTTGGTCAGCGTCCTGGCGGCCTGCGGTTCGGGCGACGACGCCGTCACGTCCAGTCCCGTCAGCTCGACGGACTCCGGTGGTTCATCTGGCTCCAGCGGTTCATCCGGTTCCAGCGGCTCGCTGACCGTCAGTGCGGCCTGCTCCGCAGTCAACGTCAAAGCCAGCAACGGCAGCTCGTCGAACGTGCCGCAGAACCCCTGCGTGCCGACGCTCGCCTATGACGACACGAGCGTCACGCTGGTCTGGAACAAGCCCGACAACTACGCCAGCGTGGTCGACTACAACGTCTACCTGAACGGCATCAAGATCGGCAGTGCGGCCGAGAACAACACCGCCCATTCGGTGGCCAAGCCCTACATCGACCGCTTCTACGCGGAAGACACCGCCGGCTTCCACACCCGCATCACCTTCCACAACTTCCGCGCGACCGGTCTCACGCCGGATACCGACTACACCTTCACGGTTCGCTCGGTGGACAGCACGGGCAGCGAGTCGGCCGACAGCGTGGCGGTCGTCCGCCGCACCGCGCCGGCCTTCACGCGGGTCTACAACGTCGCGACAATGGGTGCCAAGGGCGACGGCACGACGCTGAACACCAGCATCATCCAGAACGCCATCGACGAATGCGCCAGCACCTCCACCTCGGCCTACGGCTGCAAGGTGCTGGTTCCCGCCGATGCGGCCGGCGGCGCGGTGTTCCTCACGGGCGCACTCTTCCTCAAGAGCAACATGACGCTGGAGGTTGCCGAAGGCGCCACGCTGCGCGGGTCGAGCGACGCGGCCGACTACCCGCTGGCCAAGGGATACCAGCTCTACAGCTACTTCACCAACTCGACGGATGACCGGCGCCCGCCGTCGTTGCTGAATGCGCTGAGCCCAGCGCACATGAACGGCAGTGCCGCGCTCGCAGACCACCAGGGCTACGACGAGACGCGCGGCGTGTTCAGCAACATCCGCGTCACCGGCAAAGGCAGCCTGGACGGCAACGGCTGGGCCCGCAGCGGCACCGACACCGTCGATGAAGTGGGCAACCGGCTGGCCTTCTTCGAACCCGGCAACGCAAGCAAGTGGAGCACGCTCGGCGTGCTGGCCAAGAGCCAGCTGCTGGCCGCCCAGGCGGAAGCCGGCGGCACGCTCGATGCGACACAGAACGCCAACTACTACAGCAATCGCCGCTCGAGCCTCGCCACCTTCCGCGGCGCGAGCAACGTGTACTTCGGCGACCTGAAGCTCACCAACCCGGCGTTCCACGGCGTCATGTTCGTCGAGAGCGAGAACATGGTGTTCGCCAACAGCGTGACGCAGACCTTCGACGTCAACAACGCCGACGGCGTGGAGTTCGGCAACAGCAGCAATGCGCTGGTGTTCAACAACTTCATCGACAGCGGCGACGACAACATCAACTTTGCCGCCGGCCAGGGCAAGAACTACGAAGGTGTCACGCCCCAGCAGAACGCGTGGATCTTCAACAACTACATGCGCGAAGGCCACGGCGGCGTGGTGGCCGGCAGCCACACCGGCGCGTGGGTCCAGGACATCCTTGCCGAAGACAACGTGCTGTTCATGACCGACAACGGCCTGCGTCTGAAGAGCACGCCGGCCACCGGTGGCGGCGCGCGGCGCATCGTCTTCCGCGACACCGCCATGCGGTCTGTCGGCACGAAGAACGCCGTCACCGCGGGCGGGCAGACCTTCACCAACAACACCAACGGCAACCCGTTCATCTTCACGCTGTCGTACAGCGCGGGCAGCAATGTCTTCGAGAACGCATCAGCCTCGGCCCAGTTCCGAGACATCACCGTCCAACGCGTGACAGTCGACAACGGCAGCACGAGCACCGGCGGCGCGATGATTTCGGTCGACGGATACGACGGAACCGATGCCTCCTTGGGCTATGCCGAGACCTTCGAGGAAAACCTGGTGTTCGACACCGTGAAGATCACCAACGCCAAACCGGCCAGCATCAGCCGCCTCAAGAACACCACGTTCAAGGACGTGACGGTCACGAACTGGGGATCGGCGAGCACGCCGTGGGTGATCAGCAATTCACCCGGGCTGACCTTCACCAACGTGTCGCCGGCGCCCCAGTGATCCAGCAGCAGTGACTGCCCGGCATGAAGATGGTCCGCCGCTTGCAAGCGGCGGGACAGGACCCACCAGCACCGTACACCATGCACACGAATGATGAGATCGCCACCGCCCCGCCTCTCGCGGCCATCGAGGTGCGCCAGAGTGGGGTGCATGGGCACGGCGTGTTTGCCCTGCGCGCGCTCCGCGCCCGGCAGAAGGTCGGAACGTACACCGGCCGCCGTTACGCACCGGACCAGGAGCACGAGTCCTGGGACCAGCAGCTAACCTACCTCTTCGGCCTGTCCGACGGATCGATGATCGACGGCGCCCAGGGCGGCAACGAGACGCGGCACATCAACCATTCGTGCGAACCGAACGTCGAGGCGATCGAAGACCGAGACGAGGCCGGCCGCCTGGTCATCACCATCCGGGCCCTGCGGCGCATCCGCGCCGGCGAAGAACTCTTTCTGGATTACGCGCTCGACGTCGGCGGAGAAGACCCGGCCGAGTACCCCTGCCGCTGCGGGTCGACGCGTTGCCGCGGCACGCTCCTGGCACTGTCGACTGACGAGGCCACCGCAGAAGGGTGAGGTGCCGAGGGCTCGCGAGTGGTTCGGCTATCGCGGAGCCGCGCTGCCCGGCATCAAGGCGCCCTGCCCTGTGTCCAACGCCTCATTCCCGGCCACTGCACCGAGCGCGTCCTCGCGAATCAGCACGCTCGGCAGCGCCTGCCCCGGATAGCGCAGCAAGCACCAGATGCCGGGTTGATCCGCACGGGTGCCGGTGTGCAGCACCTCTGCAACGACCTTGGGGCTGCATTCATCGATGCCGGGTGTGAGCACCCGTTGTCCGATGACGAAGCGCCCCTTGGCACTCGTGAGCGCCGCTGCGAACGGCGAAGGCGACGCATCTAGGACGGTGGTTGCGACATGCCGCCGCAACGCCAACATCTGCAGCACGTTCCTGGCATGGTGATCGAGGCCTGGGTCACCTGCAGACATGGGTGGCTACAAAAGCGTTGCTCTGAATGGATCAGCGGCCCGGGCCGTTTGCCATCAGGAGGACGACGAACCCAGGTGCCCCGGACCGGCCTGCTTGGGGACCAGCAGCGGAACGTTGCGCGCACCGTAAGGACTGGCGATGGCACCCGAGGGGGCCGACTTCAAGGCGTTCGGCACCGCCGCGTCGAGCGAGAAGTTGTTGGTCTGCGGCATCGGGTCGGCCACATTGGGGACGCAGTTTCGCTTCAGCGCCGAACGGCATTGGCTCGTCGTTGCGCTGCTCATTGATGCCAAGGGCGCGAAGACATAGCCGTGGCCGCTGTTCAAGAGAATCGGCTGCTTGACGGTCTTGAAGTGGTTGCCTTCCATCAGCACCGTCGACGTGGCTCCGGGATTGACCGCATAGTTGGAGCCGTCCTGGAAGTAGTTGTTGACGAAGTGCACGACCTGGTCGATGCCGTGGATGTCGGGCCCGCGGCCTGAGAAGTCGTGGATCCAGTTGCTCGCGAAAGTCATCGAATCGCCCTTGCCGGCGAGCAGCACATTCCAGTAGTGCTTGCCGTCGCACATGTTGGGATACTCGCTGCGGCCGTCGAATTCGTTCCACGAGACCGTCACGTTGGAGGCGGCCCCGCCCTGCCAACCGGTGACCAGCATTTGCCGGCCGATGCGCGCGAAGCGGTTGTGGTCGATCCACACACGGTCGGTGTTGCCAAGCCGGATGGCGTCGCCGGCAAAGATGATGCCGGGGTTGATGTCGCTGAACGTGAGGTTGCGGATGATGACGTTGCTGACGCCGCTGGCCAGCATCAAGCCCTTGCCCTTGATCACGCCGGTGCTTCCCACGCCGATCAAGGTCTTGTTCGAACCGACCAGCATCGACTCGGCTCCGGCCTTGTCATACGAAATCTGGAAGGTCGGCAGATGGCGTTCCTTGCAGTGCGCCTCGTTGGGGTTCATCAACACCAGGCGCTCGGGCTTCCACGGCGAGCTGCACGACGAATAGTTGCAGGCCATGGCCGGCAACGACTTCTCGGTCCCGATGAAGCTGATCGTGGTCGCCACTTCGATGATGCGGCGGGTGTCGTCGGTGCACCGGCCACCCACGACCTTGTTGCACAACGCCTTGACGAGGTCGATGGTGTTGCTCACCTTCACTCTCTCGGCGCCCGACCCGGCGCCGCCAGTGACCTGGCGTCCATAGCCGATGGCTGCGGCGGCATTCGGCGCCGGGACGGCGAGCGCATGTGCCCGCTCGTCGTCACTCTCGCTGGTATCGACTGACTTGTCAGACGCAGCTTCGGCAACGGGCGCAACGGCAGGCGGCGTTCCCTCGTTCACCACAGTCGCGTCAGCCGAGGCCACGACCTCTACCGCGTCGCCATCAGCCGACTCAGCCGACGAATCCGCACCACCGCACCCGGACAAAGCGGCCACACACAACATGGCGGCCAGCCACAGTTTTCTGTTCGTCATAACCTTACTTCCCCATGGTGTTCGGTGAATGAATGTAGGGTTTTCGAAATCATTTGGATCGACCAATCCCTGACCAATCCATGCCGATCCATGCCGTCGCCCACCGAGTTGTGGGGGCGAACACATGCAGAAGCTGATGGAACCCTGACGGGTACCACGCCTCAGATCAAGGAACCATGGCTCACGGTCACCGTCGCCCGCGTGAACGCGGGCTGGCCCTGGGCGTACCGGTCACGGCAGACCTGCGGGTCTTCGAGGGCTTCGTGCAGCGCCGAGTTGAGTTCGTAGAACGCGGTGTCGAGGCCGCGCTGCTCGAGCAGCTTGCGGTACCCGAGGTACTGCGAAACGCTCACCACCAATTGCGGGGTCGACAGACGGATGGTGCTCTTCTGATTCTCCGGCTGAGCGAACGAGCTTTCGCAGTCTTTCAACGACAGCGAGTGGTAGCGGCGGCAGTTGGACGGCCGGTCTTCGTACACGCTGCAGTCCCCGCCTTCATCGAGGAATGCGCAAGGCTGCGATGCGCTGGAGTTGGTGGCCGCATGGGGGCTGTTCATGCGCTCGACGTTGCCGGCCAGGCGCGCCACGACTTCGGTGCGGCGCTCCGGCGACATGCGCTCGATGGCCTCCACCAGCACCAGCACTTCCTGCGGCGGCGCGGCCACCCGGGTGTGGCAGCAATACGAGCAGCCCCGGCGGCAGGCCAACTCGTCGCCAACGTCGGGCGCCTGCTCCAGGCGGATGGCGTAGCGGCGAAAGTAGCGCTGCGTGGGGCCATTGCCTTGTTCGGGCAGCACCGCATCGGCACTCGCGGCCGTGTACTCCTCGATCATGGTGCGCATGCCGAGCGCCTCCATGTCTTGTGCCGAGAGCTTCATCACGGGCTTGGCCGAGGTCGACTCGTTCATGGTGGCTGCTTGCATCGCTGCGGTCTCCGATTGAGGGCTGTGGCTCTGAGATGAATGCTAAGGACGAGCAGGCAAAAAGACTCTCACGCTTGCGCGGCGCAAACCTCAACAATGCTCAACGCGGCGCATGGGTCGTGACGCCGATCAGCCCAGCGGATCGGACAACAGCACTTCGATGCGGCGGCTCTGCGCAGCATCGAGTACGCCACTGGCCAGGGGCGGCTCGCCTTGGCTGCCGACGCGTGCCGTGAGGCGCTCGGCGCCGACGCCGCGTACCGCCATGAAGCGCAACACCGAACGTGCCCAGGTCAACGGCTGCTTCGCACTGGCAAACGCTTTCCCGGTGGCGCCGCTGTATCCCACCACCCTCACCTGCACGGAGGGGTACGACGACAGTGCGACCACCGTGGCCTCCATGAATTCGCTGAACCGGGCTTGCAAGGCGGCGTCAGAGCGCTGGATCGCGGCATTCGCCTCGACGCGGATCAGCAAGCGGTTGTCTGCTGTCCGCACCACTTCCACATCGCCGTTGGCAAGCGCTGCCTGCTGCACCGCCTGTGACACCGAAGCGATCGCCGGCGTCCAGGCATTGCCGTCGATCACCGACACCGGGGCCGACGGTGCTCGCAGAGGCGGTGCATTGGTTCCTGGTGCCGAACCCTGAAGTTGCAGACCGGGTATCGCGCCAGGCCCGGCACAACCGGCGGCCAGCACGGCGAGCGCCACCCAGACGGAGTGCCAACCGCCCGAGCGAACAACAAGACGGTTCATCACGACGCAGCTCCTTCCTCGAACAGCTCGGTGACTCTCAACCCGCGAACGCCTGCGAGCCCGTGCCGACGTGAATGACGTCGCACAGCAAAGGCAGGCCATCCAGACCGAACGACGAACGGCTGCTGCCGCCGAAGTCCGAGATCGGCCAACGCGACTCCTGCGATCCGAACGCCGGTGCTCCTTCTTGCGGAACAGGTTCGCCGAGACGGCGGTTCGACGCCAGCTGCAGCAGCATCTCGCCACCGAGCAGCCGCAGTTCACGGCTGCCCAGTTCGGCGCGCAGACGAGGGCGCAACTCGCGCTTGTGGCTTTGCGCGTAGCGCAGCATCTCCTGCTGCAGCTTGAGCATGGCCGCATGGGCGGTGGCATGCGTTTGCGCATGCCGCGCGAGCGCGTCCGCGGCACGCTGCTTCAGGCGTAGGTGATGCACGAGCATGGCGGGCGGCACACTCGCCACCACGGCCAGCAAGGCCGGGTACATCATCCGGTCTTCGGCGAAGAGATAGGCCTCGATCCGCCCGGCGATGCTGCGGCCCCGTTGCTGGCGCAGGCTCTCGTCGCGCATCTCGGCATAGGCTTCAAAGTCGCTGGCGATGCGGCTCAGCTCGCGTTCGATCAAGTTCAGTAGGTTCATGTCGCGCCCCTGCGTATTGCGTCAGGAGCAGACTAAGAGCCACGGGCCTGGCAACCGGTGTGCGGGCCGAAGCAATCGCTTTCTGCGCGAAGCCGCGAGGCACCGGGCGGCCGCAGCAGCCCGGCCAGCACCTGGTCAGTGCTCCAGGAACCGCTGCGCATCCAGCGCGGCCATGCAGCCCGTGCCGGCGCTGGTGATGGCCTGCCGGTACACGTGGTCCTGCACGTCGCCGGCCGCAAACACGCCCGGCACGCTGGTCATGGTCGCCAGGCCTTCGAGGCCGCCACAGGTGACGATGTAGCCGTCCTTCATCTCCAGCTGGCCTTCAAAGATGGCAGTGTTGGGCTGGTGGCCGATGGCGATGAAGCAGCCCGTGAGGGCCAGCTCCTTGGTGCGGCCATCTTCGGTGCTCGCGAGGCGAACACCGGTCACGCCGCCGCTGCCGCCCAGCACCTCGTCCAGCGTGTGCCACAGGTGCAGCTCCATCTTCCCGGCCTGCACCTTGTCCATCAGCTTGTCGACCAGGATGGCCTCGGCCCGGAACTTGTCGCGCCGGTGGATGAGGTGCACCTTGCTCGCGATGTTGGACAGGTACAGCGCCTCTTCGACCGCGGTGTTGCCACCGCCCACCACGCACACCTCCTGGCCACGGTAGAAGAAGCCGTCGCAGGTTGCGCGGCCGCTGACGCCGCGGCCCATGAAGGCCTCTTCCGAAGGCAGGCCGATGTACTTGGCCGATGCGCCGGTGGCGATGATGAGTGCGTCGCAGGTGTAGCTCCCCGAATCACCGGTGAGCGTGAACGGGCGCTTAGAGAAGTCGACCCGGTTGATGTGGTCGAACACGATCTTCGTGTTGAAGCGTTCGGCGTGCTGCAGAAAGCGCTGCATCAGTTCCGGGCCCTGCACGCCCATCACGTCGGCCGGCCAGTTGTCGACTTCGGTGGTGGTCATCAGCTGGCCTCCTTGGGCGATGCCCGTGACCAGCAAGGGCTCGAGATTCGCCCGGGCCGCGTAGATGGCCGCGGTGTAGCCGGCAGGGCCGGAACCCAGGATCAGGACCTTGGCGTGTTGCGATGCATGCATGGGTTCAACCGCCGGAGAGCTTGAACTGGTCCAGATGCTGGCGGAACGCCTCGGCATCCTGAAAGCCGACGACACGCGCCTCGCCCCGCTCATTGCCTGCCGGCGCGAAGAACAGCAACGCAGGCGGACCGAAGAGGCCGTACTTGCGCATCAGCGCCTTGTCCTGCGCGTTGTTCGCCGTCACGTCGACGCGCAGCAGCGTCACGCCAGCCAGGCGCTGGCGCACGGCCTCATCGCTGAAGGTCAGGGACTCGAACTCCTTGCAGGCCACGCACCAGTCGGCATAGAAGTCGAGCATCACCGGTTGGCTCGATGAGCGCACGGCAGCGTCGAGCCCCGCCAGGTCGGTGATCTTGCGGAACTCCAGCTCGGCCCGGCTCGACGCGGACGCCACGGCCTGGCCGCCCGTGCCTGCCATCGAGAGATGCTTCAAGGGCTGCAGCATGTCGCGCCCACCGGAGGCAATGCCGGCCAGCTGAAGCGTCGCCAGCACGGCGAGCATCAGGCCCACGCCCTTGGTCAGCGCACGCCGCGGTGTCACGGTGTCGGACACGCGCTCGAAGGCACCCAGGTAGACGGCGCTTGCCAGCAGCAGCCCGGCCGCGCCGAGCATCAGCGCCCACGAAGGCAACACCGGTGAGAGCATCCACAAGGCCACTGCCAGCAGCATCACGCCGAAGAAGTGCTTCACCCGTTCCATCCAGCCGCCGGCTCGCGGCAGCAAGGACCCGGCCGACAAACCCACCAACAACAAGGGCACGCTCATGCCGCTGGCCAGCGCAAACAAGGCGGTGCCGCCGAGCACGACATCCTTGGTCTGGCTGATGTAGACCAGCGCACCCGCCAGCGGCGCTGCGACGCAGGGCCCGACGATCAGCGCCGACAGGCCGCCCATCACGAACACACCGGCGTACTGCCCGCCCTGCAATTGGCCCGACATCTGCGTCAGGCGGTTCTGCAAGCCGCTGGGCATCTGCAGTTCATACACACCGAACATCGACAGGGACAAGACCGCCAGCAGCAGTGCAAAGGCGCCCAGCACCCAGGCGTTCTGCAAGGCGGCGGCCAGGCCCTCTCCCATCAGGCCGGCCGCCATGCCGAAGGCCGTGTAAACCAGCGCCATGCCGAGTGAATAGGCCAGTGCCAGCGAGAAGCCGCGGGCCTTCGACACCTTGCCGCTCTGCCCGACGATGATCGACGAGAGGATGGGAATCATCGGCAAGACGCAAGGCGTGAACGACAGCAGCAGACCCGCGAGCAGGAACACGCCCGCCACTGTCAGCAGGCTGCGTGACTGCAGCGCGCTCGCAAAGCGGCCCAGCTCGCCCGAAGCCGCCGGGGCTGCACTCGCACCCATCGATGCAGCAGCCGCAGACACCGGCGCAGGCTCGGTCGGCGTCGACGCATCCGCCTCGGCCAGCGCGCTGATGTTGAACGCAGCCGCACCCGTCGCACCCGCAACCGGCTCCACCTTGAAGGTCCGCTGCATCGGCGAATAGCACAGGCCCTTGTCGGCACAGCCCTGGTTGCCCACGATGAGCTTGAAGGCCGCAGCGGGCGTAGCCGGCAGCGGCAACACCATCGTCACTTCGTCGCGGAAGTACTCCACCTCCTTCTTGAACGTCTCGTCGAACTTGGTCTTGCCCGGTGGAATTTGCAGATCGCCCCCCGGCACGGCAGCAGGCTGCGTCTCGACGTTGAGCCTTTCGCGGTAAAGGTAGTAGCCAGGCGCGATCACGAAGCGCATGGCAATGTGCTGCGCGTCCATCGGCTGCACGGACAGCTTGAATGCGTCTTGCGGTTCGAGAAAGTCTTCTCCCGCCACGGCGAGCTGGTGGGTGGAACCCAGCACCAGCAAGCTCAATGCGGCAAGCGATCTTCGCCAGGCCGCGGAGCGCCGAGCTGTACCAAGGTTGTTCATCACAATCGTTCCTGTCAAATCGAGAGATCGAGTCGCAGATCAGTTGAGGGCCAGCGCGGCTTCACGCTGGTGGAGCCGGCCATCGCCATCCACAGCGAGGTAGCCGACGTTCTGGGCGGCGAGGTAGGGCAAGGCATCAGCTCCTTTGAGCATGGCCACGGTCGTGAGCGCGCCTGCGGCAAGGCAGGCCGGCGCGACGACGCTGACGGAGCGCCATGCCGTCACCGGCCAGCCGGTGCGAGGGTCCAGCACATGGCAGTAGCGAGCGCCGTCGAGTTCGAAGTAGCGCTCGTAGTCGCCGCTCGTGGCCAGGGCTCCCGTGGCCAGCGGCACCTCGGCGAGCAGGCGATCACGCTCCCGCGGATGCTGGACGCCGAGTTGCCAGGCTTGGCCATCAGGCCGCGGCCCGATGACACGGATGTCACCACCCAGGTTGACGAGGCCGTGGTTCACGCCACGCTCCTGCAACACCGAGGCAGCACGGTCGGCTGCGTACTCCTTGCCGAAGCCGCCGAAGTCGAGCTCCATGCCGTGCCGCGGCAGCTCGATGCGGGCGCCCCGCCACACGACCTTGCTCCAGCCGACGAGCGGCATCAGCGCGTCGATCGCATCGCCTTGCGGCAGCCGGCCGGAGCGAAAGTCCCAGGCCTTGCGCAACGCGCCCGAGGTGATGTCGAACAGCCCATCGCTCAGGCCATGCAGGCTCGCGGCAAAGTCGATCAGGCCGGCCGTCTCGGCGTCCACCTCGACCGCCCTGCCGCTGCCGGCCGCCGCATTGATGCGCGAGACGACGCTTGCGCTGCGGTAGCGCGAGAACTTGGCTTCGATGCGGCGCACCTCGTCGATGGCCAGGTGCGCCAGCTGCTCGGCCTTGCGGCGCGCGAGCCCCGCGATGCGGATCTCGCAGACGCTGCCCATGGCTGAGAACGCAAAGCCGAAATCTTTGCCGGCGCGTTTCGACGCATCTCCCTGAGCCAGCGATACCCGGAACATCGCCGAGCCTTAGAACTTGCGGCTCGCGCCGAGCTGAATGAAGCGGGCACGGAAGGTGTCCACGCCGCTCGATCCCGACCCGCCGAGGTGCCATTTCGAGCGCTGCTCGTAGGCCTCGAGGTTCAGATCCACGGTCCACGCGGCGTCGAGCTTGTATTCCGTCTTGAGACCCAGCGTGATGGCACCGAACGACGAGAGCCGTTGGTCGCCGGAGTTCAGCTGCCCCGGCTGCAAGGCCGGCACGACAGGGAAGCCGCCCGCATCGATGCGTGCATCGGCATAGAAGTCGGCCGCGCTCTGGCTGTACAGCCGCACCAGCGGCGTGAAGGCCAGCGCTGCGGTCACCGGCTTCACCCATTCGCCTTGCAGGGTGTGGGCGTCGACGCCAAAGTTGTCTCGGTAGAACCGGTAGCTCGTTCTCAGCGTGGATTGGTCGCCGAGCAGGTGGTGATTCCAGCGCCCGAGAAGCGCGGCCTGTTTGCGCTTCTCGGGCCGCACGTCGAATGCCTTGTAAGGGTCGTCGTAGTAGCCGTGGCCTGCGCTGTAGGTGAGATTGAGCTGCACGATGTCGACGCTCGACAGCGCCCGCGTCACACCGGCGATCCACTCGACGGTGTGCTTCTTCTGGTCGTGGGTGTCGCCGGAGAATCCGCCGCCGGTGGGGTCGATCTCGTCCGACGACCCGCCCACACCCAGGTTCCAGGTGGTGTTGTTGTCGGCACTCGACCAGCTGCCGCTCACGGATAACGCGTTGGACGCGTAGTCGTGCTCCTTCGACCGGCTCACGCCCAGCGCATAAGAAGACCGCTCGAAGTAGCGCGTGACCTTCACGTCGGCGGCCTTGCGTTCTTCATGCATCACCGATGCGCTGGAGACCGACGATTGCCAGCGCGGCGTGGCGCCGGACAAGGAGTCGACCACCGCCGACCCTTCGACCGCCCACTGCGAACCGATGGGCGTCATCAGGTAGAGCGAAGGTGAATTCACCTTGATGCGTTTGAGCCCCGGCTGCGAGTCTTCGTAGTGCAGGTACTTGAACGCGATGACGCCGTTGTCGGGCGCTGTTTCGGCGTGTGCCGGTGCGATCCAGACACCCGGCAGGGACAGGGCCGCCAGGACCACGGCGCCTTTGCCGTGGGCCGAGACCGGCGCAGATTTCTTGCGTTGGAGCGCGCGCTTCATGAGGAGTGTTCCGGTTCGTCCAATTAATTGCAGCCGCATCCGCCACCACCCACGCCATACCCGCCCGACGCGTTTTCCTTGCTCGTGTAGATGTGCTGTCTGAAGCGCTCACCCAGTGCGTCGCTACCCATCGTCATCTCCGGCTTGGCGAGACTGCTCTTCTCCCAGGCCTCCGGCGCCGTCATCGACGAGCAACCGGCGAGCGCGACCACACAAGCCGCCCACAGCGGCATCAGCTTCTTCATGTCGTACCTCTTCGAGTTCAGTTCGTCTTCGTGGCCAGTGCGGCGGCCAGCTTCTGTTCCAGGTCCTTGCGGTCTTCTTCACGGAAGCCCTGGTGGACCAGCAGCACCTTGCCGTCCTTGCCGATCAGCACGGAGGTGGGCATGCCCTTGATGCCGAATCGCTTGGCGGAGTCGCCCTTCGCATCGAAGGCCAGCGCAAACTGCGCCGGCACCTGCGCGAGGAACTGTTCAGCATCGGCACGCTTGGCGTCGAGGTTGACGCCCACGATCTGCAGGCCGTTGGCGCCGTACTTGCGCTGCATGTCGTTCATCCACGGAAAGGACGAACGGCACGGCCCGCACCAAGAAGCCCAGAAATCGAGGTAGACCACCTTGCCTTGCAGGTCCGACAGCTTGTGCGCCACCGTGGCGCCAGCGAGGTCGATCTCCGGCGGCGCCTGGCCGACGTCGACAGCGAACGCCGGGCGGGCAGCAAGCGTCAGGCACAGGGCGGCCGCCATGGCAGCTTCGATGAGCTTCATGCAGGTTCTTTCTTGGGAGTTGGGGTGACTGCGCCAGGCAACGGACGCAGTCGAGGTTTGGCGCAGAGCCAGCGCTCCACGCCAAACGCCAGCGGTCTCAGGTGCAACTCGGCGTCACGTTGTGCGCGTGCTGGGACACGGTGGACGAAGTCACCGTGATGCTCTGCCCCGCTTTCAGCTGCTTCAGCTGATCGGGTGTGAACGTCACCGTGTGGTCATGGCTTGCCGAGCCGGCGATGCTGTAGGTCTTGTCGACGGCCGAGTCGAGGTCGGCCACGGGGATCGAGAGCGTGTGGCCGTGGTTGCCCGAGATCGCTGCGCCGGTGGAGCCACATTGAGTTCCGCCACCGGTGGGCGTGCTGCTGTTGTCGTCACCACCGCCACCACATGCCTGCAACAGCAGGAGGATGGCACCTCCGGTGGCCGCGCCCAGGAATCCCTTGCGGGTCATCGTCATCGTCATTCAATCGCTCCTTGCCTCGATGGGCTGTTCAGTGCCCGAACGAGCGTCCGGGTCCGGGAAGCAAGCCAGCCATCGCGTACTCG
>Ga0307516_10000277_pt1 | contig 66416 bp, 78 predicted proteins | sample 19_EM_MG_FD_203310 | JGI IMG/M metagenome (GOLD analysis project Ga0307516, IMG submission 203310) | Populus trichocarpa ectomycorrhiza microbial communities from riparian zone in the Pacific Northwest, United States - 19_EM | ecosystem: Host-associated > Plants > Roots > Unclassified | place... | reverse complement strand
CGTCTTCGATACATTCGAGAATCAAGAATGGAATCCACAAACCATTCTTGCTCGCCGTCGATTTCCACCGGAGGAGGCGGTGGTTGTTGTTGTCCCGGAAGCGGATCCTGTGCTGCCGGCTCAAGTAGGGACACATGAAAAACGGGATGTACCTGCATCGAGCTGTGAAGTTCCAACCGGAAGGTGTGAGAGGAAATCTTGCATGCGATCTTGAAGGGGCCGTGCCGTCAATGATCCAACTTTGCTGATGGTCGTCGAGTCTTCCAATTTCGAGTGTCGAGCCACACAAGATCCCCCACCTGATAGTCCGGAGCGGCGAGGAGATGGGTGTCTGCGGTTTCCTGGTAGCAGAGTTGGGCACGATGTATTTCCGTCCTCAGGTGGTCATGAATTTCGGACAATGCTTTTGCCGCAGAACGTGCTTGTTGATCTTCTGCTTGGTTGGGTAGGGAGGCTGAAAGGTCAAATTGCCAGCGAGGGTCGTAGCCGAGGTTCGCAAAGAACGGAGATACAGCCATCGTTTCCGAGGTATGGTTGTTCGATGCGAATTCCGCAATCGGCAACCAGTCAGCCCAATCATCTTGCAGGTAGTTCACGTATGACCACAAGTATTGTTCCATTACGGCGTTCATTCGTTCGGTCTGACCATCGGTCTGTCGATGGAAAGCAGTAGACAGCTGCGGTTCGATTCCCAGTCATGCACAGAGACGATGCCAGAACTCAGAGGCAAATTGAGACCCTCGGTCCGAAGTTATTGTTCGTGGAAGTCCATGTAATCGGAAGATGTGTTGGAGGAACAGGTCAGCCAGATCATGGGCATCGACGGTAGTACTGCATGGGACAAGATGCCGCTGTTTCGTGAGCCGATCCACTACCACCCAGATAGCATCGTGATCCTTTGATCGCGTTAGGCCTGTGACAAAGTCCATCGAAATGTCCTGCCATGGCTGCTGGGGAATCGCCAATGGGTGGAGGACTCCAAAGGGTGCGTGTCGACTGGTTTTCGATCGCCGGCAAGTGTGACAGTTCCTTACAACCTTTCCACATCTTGCCGCATTTTCGGCCAGTGGTAGTTCCTTCAGAGCAATTCGAGTGTTTTCGATCGTCCAGGGTGGCCCGCTACTGGTACTTCGTGATGCGTTTGGATCAGGTATAATCTCAGAGGGCTGTAGGCAGGGACATAAAACTTTCCTCGATACAGTAATCTGCCTGTTTGGCTCCGGAAGCACTCCGCTAGAGTAATATCCTTACAATATCGGACCTTCTTCTCTAGCATAGCCAGTACCTTCATGGGAAACGGATCCCAATTATAGGCTTCAGAGAATAGTTCGGTGATCTTGGCGTTGACGAGTCCGAGTGCGAGTCCAGCGCCGCATTCCTCGAGTCAGTATGCGAGTCCGGTGCTGCGTTACTCGAGTCCGTGTGCGAGTCCGGTGCCACATTCCTCGAGTCCGAGTCCGGCGCTGTGTTCCTCGAGTCCGAGTCCGGCGCCTCATTACTCGAGTCCTTCGAGTCCGGCACCGCGTTCCTCGAGTCCATATGCAAGTCCGGTGGGGTATTTGTTGAAATGACCAGGTTGCGTTGCCTTTGCCAGCTGAGCCGCCAACTCAGAGAGTTGTCCTCCCAGCTCCACAAGTGCATTCGCAAATCTTCACTGCTGTCCTGGAGAGGGACATTCTTGATCCGTGTCCACGAACCTCTAATCATCATTCACCACTAGATCATACCTTTGGAATTGCTGCCGTCAGGGGTGTTTGTTGAAGTTACTCGGTTTACAGTGTTGACTTTGCCCGCTGAGCTGCCAACTCAGAGAGTCATCCTCCCAGCTCCTCGAGCGCATTCACAAATCCTCACCGCTGTCCTGGAGAGGTACATTCTCGATTCGTATCTATGAATCTCTAATCATCCTTCGCCACTAGATTGCGCCTTCTGGATTGCCTGCTGTTGGGGGTGTTTGTTGAAATGACTAGCTTGCATTTCCTTTGCCAGCAGAGCAGCCAACTCCATGAGTCATCCTCTCAGCTCCTGAAGCGCATTTGCAAATCCTCACTGCTGTCCCGGAGAGGCATGTTCTCGATCCGTGTCTGCGAATGTCACGAATCTGGCATGACAGGCTCCTGGGAGCCGTAGCAGGCGCTGCCATCACCCTTGCCAGCCTATGGCTCCTCCTCATCTCCGCTGCCACAGCCACGGTCATCCTCCGCACCTAGGTGCCTGACTCGATCATATTGCTCTGGTAGTGATATCCCTCAAAGCTGACCGCCAGCAGGTCTAGATCCTTCTCCTTGTTTCCGTTTGGGTATGCTTGCACGTTCTTTCCCCTGTTGTCTCTGTTATGTTGCTTGCACGTCCTTTCCCCTGTTGTCGCCATTATGTTGCTTGCGTGTCCTTTCTCCTGTCATTGTTACGCATGTTGTTTCCCTTTGGTTATGCTTGCGCGTCCTTTCTCTGTTCCTTACTGCTTGTGTGTCTTTTCTCCTGTTGCCATGGATAGAGTGTTGGCCACATGGCAGCCAAGTGCAATCATCTGTTTCCCTTGGGCACAGCGATGGAGTCATGATGAGGAGGAACTGGGTCAGTCTTGCAGGCAAGCTGTGATTCCACAGAGGGAAGGAAAAGTATAAAGGAGGGCATGGTAGCCAGTCTGGAGATTCTTCTCCATGCAATATATTATCTATCTACCTTGACCTACCTTCACACATCTCTGAGCGGCATGACGATAGCAGCGCTGGGATCTCAGGTCACTCGCGCCGATGACCACTGGGTCATCCAGCAGCTCGACGAATAACCTGGGACCACCTTTGACGAACCCGAAACATGGCCGCGCACACCGGGCCGTGCCAGACAGAACGGAACACTACCGCGTATGCCGGACCAGGCAGAATGGAACCCTGCCATGTATGCTACGCTGAGCGGAACGAAAGACCGCCATGCATACCGATGGCCATGCCAGACAGAATGGAAGAACGCCATGCATGCCACGCTGAGCAGAACGGAAGAACGCCATGCATGCTGCGTGGGGCAGAACAGAGGACCGCCATGCATACCAAAGGCCACGCCAGACAGGACAGAACACCACCGCGTATGCCGCACCAGGCCGAACAGAACCCTGCTGCATTTGCTGCACCAAGCGCAACGGAAGACTACCAGGCATACCAATGGCCATCCCAGACAGAACGGAACCCCGCTGCGTCTGCCGTGCCGGGAAGAACACAAGACCACCACATATACCGACGGCCGTACCAGGTAGAATGGAACCCTGCTGTGCATGCCGTGCCGAATGGAACAGAGGACCGCCGTGCATACCAAAGGTCACACCAGACAGGACAGAACACCACCGCGTATGCCGCGCCAGACAGAATGGAATCCTGCCGCGTATGCTGCACCGAGCGGAATGAAAGACCGCCATGCATACCAACGGCCATGCCAGACAGAACAGAACCCAGCCACGTCTGCCACGCCTGGAAGAATGGGAGAGCGCCACGCATACCGGTGGCTGTACCAGGCAGAACAGAACCCCACTGCACATGCTGCGCCGAGGGGAACAGAGGACTGCCACGTATACCAAAGGCCACACCAGACAGGATAGAACACCACTGCGTATGCCGGGTAAATGCCATGCATACTGCAAGGGGCAGAACAGAGGCCCACTGCGCATACTGAAGGCCACGCCAGACAGGACAGAACACCAATGTGTAATGCCGCGCCGGGCAGAACGGAACCCCACCGCGTATGCTGCACCGAGCGAAACGGAAGACTGCCACGCATACCGACGGCCATGCCAGACAGAACAGAACCCCGCCATGTCTGCCGCGCCGGGAAGAACGGAAGACCGCCATGCATACTGACAGCCACACCAGACAGAACGGAACCCCACCACGCATGCCACGCTGAGCGGAACAGAGGACCGCCGTGCATACCTAAGGCCACGCCAGACAGGACAGAACACCACTGCGTATGCCGTGCCAAGCGGAACAGAAGACCACTGCTCATACTGAAGGCCACACCAGGCAGAGCAGAACACTGCCGCGTATGCCACACCGAGTGGAATGGAAGACCAATGTGCATACTGAAGGCCACGCCAGACAGAACGGATCACCGCCGTGCACACCGACAGCCACAGTGAGCAGAACGGAAGAACGCCGTGTACACCACACCGGGCATGAAGAAGCCAACAAGCAACGATGCCACGACGGACATGAGGATGATGACAAGCGCCGATACCACGATGGGCATGAGGAAGACAACAATGACAATGCCACCAGGCATGAGCAAGACTGGGAGCATGACGACTCGCCAGCACCGAAAGAACAACACCATGCTACAGTAAAGACCTACCGAGTAGGCACGACGAGGAGCTACGTTGCCTGTCGATCCCAAAAGACAGAGAACGGAAGTTGGGGTGAGGTTTTTGACAGTGAACGTCTAATCATCCTTCGCCACTAGATCATGCCTTTGGAATTTCTGCTGTCAGGGATGTTTGTTGAAATGACTTGGTTTACAGTGTTGCCTTTGCTAGCTGAGCCGCCAACTCCGAGAGTTGTCATCACAGCTTTTCGAACTTATTCACAAATCCTCACCACTGTCCTGGAGAGGCACGTTCTCGATCCCTGTCCACGAACCTCTAATCATCCTTCACCACTAGATTGCACCTTCTGGATTGCCTACCATCGGGGGATTTTGTTGAAATGACCAGGTTGCATTACCTTTGCCAGCTGAGCCGCCAACTCACAGAGTCATCCTTCCAACTCCTCAAGTGCATTCTCAAATTCTCACTGCTGTCACGGCAACACACATTCTTGATCTGTCTCCGCGAATCTCTAATCATCCTTCACCACTAGAGCATGCGTTTGGGATCACCCACTGTCGAGAGTGTTTGTTGAAATGACTCGGTTTACAGCATTGCCTCTGCTAGCTGAGCCACCAACTCAGAGAGTCATACTCCCAGCTCCTTGAATGCATTTGCAAATCCTCACCGCTCTCCCGGAGAGGTACGTTCTTGATCTGTGTCCGCGAACCTCTAATCATCCTTCGCCACTAGATCACACCTTCGGAATTGCTGCCGTTGGGGGTGTTTGTTGAAATGACTTGGTTTACAGCGTTACCTTTGCCAGCAGAGCTGCCAACTCAGAGTGTTGTCCTCCCAGCTCCTTAAGCGCATTCGCAAATCCTCACCACTGTCCCGCAGAGACACATTCTTGATCCATGTCTGCGTACCTTTAATCATCCTTCACCACTAGATCGCGCCTGCGGAATTCCCGCCTTCAGGGGTGTTTGTTAAAATGACTCGGTTTACAGTGTTGCTTTTGCTAGCCAAGCCACCAACTCAGAGAGTTGTCCTTCCAGCTCCTCGAGTACATTTGTAAATCCTGACCACTGTCCTGGAAAGGCACTTTCTTGATCTGTGTCTGCGAACCTCTAATCAACCTTCGCCACTAGATCGCACCTTCGGAATTGCCGCCATCGGGTTTGTTTGTTGAAATTACTCGGTTTACAGCATTCCATTTGCCAGCTGAGCTGCCAACTCAGAGAGTCGTCCTCCCAGCTCCACGAGTACATTCGCAAATCCTCACTGCTGTCCCGGAGTAGCATGTTCTTGATCTGTATCCGTGAACCTCTAATCATCCTTCGCCACTAGAGCGCACCTTCAGGATTGCCTGCCATTGGGGGTGTTTGTTGAAATAACCAGGTTGCATTGCATTTGCCAGCTGAGCTGCAAACTCAGGGAGTTGTCTTCCCAGCTCCTCGAGCGCATTCGTAAATCCTCACTGCTGGCACGGCAATGCACCTTCTTGATCTGTCTCCGCGAATCTCTAATCATCCTTCGCCACTAGAGCACGCCTTCGGGATTGCCCGCCACCAGGGGTGTTTGTTGAAATGATCAGGTTGCATTGCCTTTGCCAGCTGAGCTGCCAACTCCGAGAGTCATCCTTCCAGCTCCTTGAGCACATTCACAAATCCTTGCCACTGTCAAGCGCTCCCACCTTCTGCTCCGAATCTCACTCATAGACTATCCATCTGTTGACTGAGTTGAACCTTGGAGTAGCTGATCTGTATCCCTGAACCTATCACTATCCTTTGCCTCTAGATCGGCCCTTCCGGATTGCCATTGTTGGGAGCCTGTGTTGTGCTGGCCTGGCTGCAGTGCCCTTGCTACTGCTGTGCTCCCCACTTTGGAGGTTGCACTTCCTTGGAGACTGTGTGACAAACTGAAAGCATGGTTGCTGCGAAGACGTGCATAGTACCTGGAGGATTAGGCGAGTAACCATAGAAGTGGCGAAACTCACTGCTGTAGGAATAATTCAAATATCAACAGGATTATACTGGTAAGGAAGTCATCAATCGTCATGCTAAACAGCTGTGGTGAGATTGTAATGCTTGAATTGCTAATCAAGTCTCACCACTGCGTTATCTCGCTGCTGTCAGACTCTTAGTCCAAATCCTCCATATCCAACTGACCAGCGGTTTCCTCAAGTGCTTCATCTTCATCCATCGAATCCTCATCCATTTGATCTTCATCCATTGTAACCTCATTCCACATTTCAATATCGATGTGTGAATTGACAAGCTATTAGCAGTTAGTTATACTGTCAGGGTCAAATGGTATAAGATGTGCCACTCCATCAATCTCGGAAGCATGGACAAGTTGGCATTCAGTCCCTGGTGTTGCTTGCACAACCTTCTCCATCCCAGAAGCCCTTTCGATGGCACCCCCTGCAGCTATGGTTGTAGTCTGAACAAATGCCAACTGAAGGTCCGACATTGCCTTGCCATCTATAATTATTGAAAACTTCAATAGCGTGATTAGCTGGACTGGCAGGCAGCCTTTCAGTGCTTTCCACGGAAGTGGTGGTACTAGTGACTCTAAGGGTTGCCAGCTCATCACCCTGGACTGTCTGCAAGCTTGCCACCAAACCCAGTCATGGCATGGCAGACACCCATGCCAGTGAGTCTCCAATGTGCATCGGAGTATTTGCTTCTCCCAGATAGCCATTCCATACTTTAGGAAGTGAACCGCAATGGATTTGTATAGCACTATTGAAATGATATCGAGCTCCTCATCCACTACGGAAATAGCCTGTCCATTGAGAAAACGATAGGTGGCAATCTCCATGTTATTCTGTAGCTCTGGATTGCAAATTGAGGACAAGAATACACCAAAGTCATATTTATACGGCCCAGTAGGACTTTTAAGAACATGGGGAGGCCGCAGATGAGAGATATTCGGAGAAGTCATATCGCAACTCCCAGAGTTAACATTTAACTTACACACATCAAAGGACTCAATCCTAGCATTGGACTCCAGGATCTGCAAGTAAAAGTCACCAGTTTTATTGGAACCCCAATACCCTTTCTTCACCTCACTTTTGTGTAAGAGCTCCTTGGTAGATGGGGAGTACTGCTCGAGGCTGCCAAACATCTCGATCAACTCCCTGAAATGGCTGTTGAGGTAGATCTTTGGGAAGTTGAAATGAGTATGTTTCTGGTAAATTTGAACCTGTTCAGTGGTGAACTCATGGTTGTAGGAGCTCGAGATTTTTTGGTGGTTGCAGCGGCATGTCTTCTTCAACTCCAAGTCTCTTGCCTTGATGCTCTGGGCATTAGCTGCTTTGACTAACACACAGATTTTTTTCAATACCCGATGTTCCAGAAACACATCCTTGTTGTCATGAAAGCAATTCAGGGAGGCTTCCATGGAGTCAAGGGAGATGGCATCATGCGTCGGGTATTGGCAGTTGATGTAGAACTCACAAAGTCTGCAGGTACACAAAACAACTTTTTCGAATGCGGAACGCTTGGAGTTGGACGGATGACATAGAGAGTTGGCTAGACAACCCACCAGAAAGTGGCTCATCTTTTTATACTCACCACCCATCCATTGAACAATTTCCTCAAAAGATTTTTTGGGTTGTGTCATACTCAGGTAAGGTGGAATTGCCATCCATAAAGAGTTGAACAGGGTGAGCTGATGGTGCAATTTGAGAAAACTCATGATCTAAAGTAGCAAGTGCTTGAGCATTCCTACCTGTATGGTGTGTAGCAAGTTGGGTTTCGGTAGTTCAGTGGGGTTACATCACAGTCTCCACAATACGTTATCAGTTGTCATACGTATACCCCACTCAGTGAGTTGCGCAACTCTCTGAGTTGAGTCTTCATTGTAGAATAGACACATGTATACTTGGTGATCACGGTGGGGGAATACTGAAGGATAATCTCCGAATTTCAAAGCGGGAACCTCACACCAAGGACAAGAATTTGCGTGTAAGGATTGCAGAGCCATGTGTTCTGGATAGTCGGCAAGCCATGCACCAATTCGGACAAAGCACTGATGCCAGTTGCCACCGCCACACAGAGTGTGGAAGTACAGACTGGGATGCGTATCATTGGGATCACGATTTCTTGAGTAGTCAAACAACGGTTGCAGGACAACTTTCAGCACCTCATGGACAATCCAATGATCCCAGATTGCTTGCTTTTGCCTCGAGATATCACTCTGTGCAGAATACTTGGCCTTCTCTGGCAGAACTGCAATCATGACAACTGAGTGAGTTGTTGGTTTCATTCTGACAACTGAAGATAGATTCCCAATTGTCATGTAAACAGACCAGATCTTCTTATCTCCTATGTAAGCTGTAAGGTAGGTTGAGTCGGAGAGGAATATAAATGGAACGAGAGATGCGCCAGTAGTGAGCTTGTCTTGCTCATTCCACCACCAGTCCCCTGTATACATTTCCCCATATTCTCGAATACCATTGGTGAAGGACCTCTCAGGGCTGAATACCAAATTCTGAGAGTTGTAGGTCTGCCGAAGTAGCCACTTTGCTGTTTCGATTGGATCCCGATACCAGAACTTTAACAGGTCATATTGGTTGGCATTCTGTGTCATGTCGATCACCGCTTCCGTCCATGAGTTCATTCCAAGTCCATCCTACATTTTCTTGATCAGCATTTTGAGGCAGTGGACAGACTTTATCGATTGCTGTACACTCTCCTGAAGTGGAGAATGCTGTCCTTTTAGTAGTTGATCCTCTGCGGTTTGGGTGACATTGTTCGATAGGCACCAATTGACAAATTTGAAAGACCTTTCATCCTAAAATGGGTAATATACATACCCAGAATCGCCCCAGTTGGATATCAAGTCATTTTGTTGGCGGACATACATCATTTCTGTTGGGTCTGGAACATAGTGGATAGGTAGTCCAGCGTGCGGGTAGGTGTTGGTAATTTCGGCAATGGAAACTGCATCTCCAGCAGGTACACATCGAATGGCATCGGTTGGAAAAAAACACATATTGCTGTCCCATGTAGCTATGACAGGATCTCCATCCTCTAGGAAGTTTGGCAAACCAGGATCATCCCAGTTATAAAATGGGGGCTGTCCAGCAATATGATACTCATAGGGGTTGGGGGACACATTGCCATTGTGATTGTCATCCATATCAAGGAACCCTGGATGCTCCTTCTGGTAATGTACCTTCAACCATCCAGACACCTTGAAGGGCTTCCTGCAAACTTGGCTGATTGGAAGATGTGACATTCTGCACAACTGTGAGCCTGGCAGTTTGAACTGTAGGAGTTCCATTACCAACCTTAGGGATTGCTGAGTGACTGGGAAGAGCAGTGGATGGTGACGGCAGCGATGGATGCCGACGGCAGCGATGGATGGCGATGGCAGGGATGGACAGGGACATCAGCATTGAATCAACAAGTGTGAGTGTCTGGTACAATTGTAGGAGTTCTGCTTCCAACCTTAGGGATTGCCGAATGACTGGGAAGTGCATTGGACAGCAATGGCAGTGATGGACGGCAACGGCCACAATGGAACAACAAGTGTGAGTGCTGCTGTAGGGAATCTAGAGTAACTGCTGTGAGGGTCTGATACAATTGTAGGATTTCTGCTACGAATCTTAGGGATTGCGGAATGACTAGGAAATGCGTTGGACAGTGACAGCAGCAATGGAACAACGAGTGCGAGTGTCTGGTACAATTGTAGGAGTTCTGCTAACAATCTTAGGGATTGCCGAATCACTGGGAAGTGCGTTGGATGGTGACAGCAGCGATGGACGGCGACGGCAGCAATGGAACAATGAGCGTGAGCGCTGCTATGGGAAACCTAGAGTAACTGCTGTGAGCGTCTGATACAATTGTAGGAGTTCTGCTATCAACCTTAGGGATTGCTGTATGACTGGGCAGTGTGTTGGACTGCGACAGCAGTGTCAGAACCACAAGATCAAGCACAAGTACAGCTTGTTTTTTGTTTGGTCATTACTCACATGCGAACAATCTAGATCATGGTGAGATTAGGTACTTACAGTCCCTTGTCCGCACGGTGGCAGCACATTGCAATCTGCTTTGCCCTCCACCCAGGCCTGTCCCCAAAGCGCAAGTGTGGCAAACGTAGAGTACATGCCCTAAGTATCCAGTGCAATTGTAGATGTTCTGTTACCAACCTTATTGATTGTCCAGTGGACCTGGGAAGGAAGTAGGACAGCTGGGAAGTAAACCTCAAGTGTGAGGCTATGAAGAAGTGCTTATATATGAGCCTCGTCATCAGATTCTAGAGGTGGGTACCACGCTAGAGTAAGTCTACCGATTCTGACTTCAGCAGCCAGATGTGAAGCTGCATCATGATGCCTGGCATTATACTCTGGATAACTATCTACCACATTCCGCCGCCCACTTTTACCAAAGGTACTCTAGTCTACACCAGAAGCAGCCATCAATAATGCTGGATATGGCAATTACTGCCAGCACTAATACCACTCAGGGCTGGCAACCGAAATTGAAAAAATGACCTGTGTGCAAACATAGTGCATGCAGTCACCAAACCTGCCGCTGCCACAAGCACCCACCCAGTGATTGCACCTCAGTGCACCTAGCTACCTTATTCATTACTCGCATACGGCCTAGATATCCTCTGGGTTGACAGGACCCGTATATCAATCATCATTGGAGGGAAGCAGACACGACTTGTGATGTTTCAGGGTCCTCATGTTTGACATCAGCCAGGCTTCTCCACAATTCTGAAGGCCATCCAAGAAGTCTGACATAAGTACAGTTGTATCGATTGCTACTGCAGCCAATTAATATGATCCTAGGTTAGGCAAACAGGAAATACAGTCACTGTTTTCCATAAGAAGCACCACTGTGACAAACTGTGCGGGCCCTTGAGTTCTTCGAGCACCGGAACAACTATCTACGTGGACACTGCGCCTTACAGATTGCAATTGCAATTCTCACGAACAACTACCCTCTCCTCAGTACAGCCTCCCATCTATCTGGGTCTACTACTCAACCACTGCTTTGCATTTTAATTAATACTAACCACCCTCATAGTTGTTAACCTTCCATGATTGTGAGATTTATTGTGCGATTTACTGTTTAAATCACTGTTCTCATGTAGGTCCAACTTCTTTCTCCTTCAAGTATTGCCACAAAACTCATTAATGTACAACTGCTGCAGTAGTGATTCCATCTACCATGAATGTTGCCGGAGCCCAGGGGGCAAAGCCCAAGGTGGATGAATATTGGAGATACTTTGGAATTAATCCAAGGAAAGAAGAAGCTTTTGTCAGAAAGCGAATCGCGATGCATATCCAGATTACCAGCATGCACTTAATTGCTTGGGACCACCAACTGTTCCGAATACTTATAGATGCGATCACGAACCATGACCCATTTCTCGTGCCCTTTTTTAGTGTCCTCAATACCATCAATACTGATTGGACTTCTCTCGTGAAGCCCGGCCATGCCACAGGAAAGAAGGTATGGAAGCTCGTAACCCCTAGATAGGGGACATTCACGACAAGCTGGCAAATACCTTTCAGATTGCTAGTCAGAACTGGCCGCCTGGGCCATTGATGGTTAGCAGTATGACCACTCGTACCACCGTTGCCACAACTCCCACTGCCCTCCCCACTTCTCCTGCTGCCCTCACTACTACTCCTGCTGCCTTCGCCCCGGCACCTGTTGTTGCCCCAACCCCACGAGTCGAGTCAACAGCAACTGTCTTCCAGTTCTTTGTTATCGACCCTGATGTGCCGAGGCCTCAACAGCGATTCGGCAATCCTCAGAGTGGTGGCTCCAACTCCCAGCATAGTCGGTCTTGCTTGCACGAAGGCAACAGCAGCACTCCGCAACCACAGAGAGGTGCCAGTGGGGATGATAGTGATCTTGAGGACGATACTGTCCCCTTGAGTAATGAACCGGACTCGTACGAATAGTGTTTTCCGGCAAACAAGAACTGGATCCAGGAGTTCCAACATCACGATCGTTCAAGACACAGGTGCTTCATACTGGGTCGATTCATTGCGAAATTCATTCCCAAAATCCCTGGGGGCCGGACTATCCGAACTCTTTATGGCACTTTAAGCAACCTTAGCAGTAGTTCAGGAAACTTTGTGGATCCTGGAATCGGCCCCGCCAGATCAATCATGGGATTGAACAATGACGATGGGTTTAGTGCATGGCTATCAAGCACCAAGCACTTGCAGCAGCCATTTGGGATTGCAATCATCCTGCATCGGAACTGCCCACCCGACTCACCCACCTGGGGGGAGAATCCGCACTTGGATCAAGCAGGTCTGTTGGCGTAGGATCTTTTGGACGAAATGACGGACTAACCTTACGACTCTGAAGGTCCTGATGCCAACTCCAAGAGTCGCAAGAGGTTTGGGAAGCTGTGATCCACAGATGGTTGGATTAAAGCAGTCAACAAGTATGGCCACCGGGTTCAGCAAAACCAATGGGTGCTGAGATGGCTAAGAGAGTGGGTGAGCACCCGGGCTTATGGGCCGCAGTCTGTGCTGCCGGAAGCACCTGTCACAATGGAGCAGGCCATCTGCTTTCTTGGTGAAGCCTGTTACCGCCCCTGGATGAACTAGGGTCAATACTTCGCTGCAAAGCAGCAGTACATTGCTTTGGATCATGACAACCAAGCATACCGCAAGTGGGAAGCCACCAATCCACACTCTGCAAATTATCCATGGCTAGTCAGTAGCAACAAGGAATTGCCAAACTAGGGAGTACATTGAATGATTTTTCAGGTTGCGACTTGAAGCTTGATCTGTTCCATATGTTTGGGTTTCTATGTGTTTGGTCTATGCTTGCATTGGATTTAGATTGTTTTTCTTTCGTGTGGTTTGGCGAGCAGTGATGACAACTCTGGGAGTTGTAGTGTTGCCACATTGCACTGCACCAGCTTGTTCTCACGGGTCTGGTTTCACCTGAGGAACATTTGTGTGATCAGCCCCACCGTCTCTGAATGTTCCCCATACACTTTTATTAGTACCATTTTTTTCGGGTTTTGGGTTCGGGTTTTTCTGTTCTTGAGATTTCTTTTTGGCTTCTTTATTTTGGGATTTTAAGCGCACGACTCTGATCTTTCAGAGTTTTTGAATGGTATCTTGTATGCTCCGGCAATGTTCTCCCAGCACCTAGATTTGTGGTTGCAATCCTATGAGATGAAGCCATGGCTTCGTTGAGCAAGGCATGCCCTACTTATGCCTTGGTGGATGAGATCATAGTACTGATAGGTGGATCATAGCTTTGATGGGAGGGGCCAAAGCTGTAACTTAGACCCACAATGCTAAAGGCCCATCCACTTTTCTTTTCGACCGGAAAAAAGATACACATGTAGATACTCTACCAATGGCCCAAAGCCCACAAGTCCACACCAGACCCTGGCAAGCTACTGCACTGTCTTGTAAGATGGCACCTACAATTGAAGGGACAGGGAAATGTCACCTAAGTACACCAGCAAGAAACCCACGAGGTCTGGGCTGAGGCCAAAGGGGAGCAGATAGTGGCGAGCCGCCACCACGTGGACAGTGGAGTGAAAAAACCTGCTGTAAGCCATACCAGCGCTCCGCCCAACACCCACAAGCCCACACAAGACCCTACAAGCAATAGCCCCATCCACTGGATTGCAACCACAACTCCTGGAGCTGGAAAAACGTCACCTGAGCATACAATGAGATATCTGGAACTGAAAATAGGGAAAGATACCATTCAAAAAAACTCCAAACCCCAGAAAGATCGCCCAACTGTAAATCACCCAAAAACCCCAAAAGAAAGAAGCCAAAATAGAAATCCTGAGAACCGAAAAACCCAACCCAAAACCAAAAAAAAAAACAGTACCAATATAAGTGTATGGGCAACCCTCAGAGATGGTGGAGCAGCTCACGCACAGAGCTCTCGGGCGAAAGTTCCTCTGGAGAAGGCAGCAAGCCAACCATGCTAATAGAAGATAGTATCCACTTGCCATCCCAGGGGGGGGGGGGGGAGGCATCAGGTACGGGCTCATGTGGAGTGCTCTTCATCGGAAGCCACTTCCCGTGGGAACGGTGGGTTCGTGAATATCACTGCATTTGCAGGATCCACTACAAACGCTCTGTACTCAGTATCGTTACACCCCATGGTGATATATCGAGTTTTCTCCTAGATGTACTGGCTCACATTCATCCTTGGCCGCCAGCAAGCTTCTGTTGGGAAGCATATGTGGTCCACCATTGATATTCCTCCCTGATAGTAGACCCCATTCGCCCATGCCAGGAACTTCCGGAGCATCCACCTACTGAGGTGTATCCAGCAGCCAAACCGGTTCAGGCTGCAGATGTACCCCTTGATTGTGTGTGGCTTACCTATCTGTTTACGGCTCTTGGAGATGACCTCATAAGCTTCAGAATCGTAGGGGTATTCCTCTACTTCAGGATGTCCATCGTAAACCAGTGCTTGCAGGTTCAAATCAGGCATAAGTCCCTACCTAGAAGAATCAGGAATCCCACTGGCCGGCTGCCGCCGGAGGTAAACGCCAACTCCCAGAGGGCAGTCAAAGTGCGCAGTCATGGTCATCCAAGCCTTGAGTTGGTCATCGTCGGAAAGATTTTGCATACCCCCCCTCAGTGAGCCCTAGATCCAAAAATATGGTAGGGAATTTATCTTTGCTTGAAAGGTTATATGTTGCTCCATACATGACCCTAACTTCTTGCTGTTGGGGAACCTTCCAGAGAACCTTCTCCACTAGAACCCACCGAGATGTTATCTCCTGATTTTGCATACTTTCCAGCCACTGGTTGTTGTTGGCGTTCCACCATGCATACATATCTGTCGGTTTGTTGACGCTCTCATCGTCGTCAGTGTCAGAATTGTAGTCCATAGGGTTGCGCGCCATCTCCGGGTCTACAATAAAGAATTGGAATACCGTGGTCCCTTTTGGGTCTAGCCAGCCTGTGTGGGGGGCGGCAGTGACCAGAGCTGCTGGTTGCAATGGGCGTGCAACTGTGTGGGCAGGAGTTGCCACTTCCAGTGGCATAGGAGGCCAAGTAATACCGGCCTTCTTCCAAATTTGAACGAGCTTGTCGTGAGTATCAGCGACAAAGGTTGTGAACATCATCCATCCTTTCCTGGGCTTGCGGGCAGTCAGTTTCGTGGGCGAAGTAAGGTCGAGGGGAGGGGAGAGGTTGTTCAGCTTGTCAAAATACCTGGTGAGATATTTGTCCTGGTTGATGGTGGCATCCGCCAATGCCATCATTGCTGGGTTTCCCCAGGTGGTATTGAAGGTGCCGTGAGTATAGATAAGAAAGCCGATTTGTCGTCGCACAAATAGTTCTACATTCACAGCTGTGATGTTGAAATACACTGGGTATTGTCCCGCACTGACTCTGGTACAGTTGCAAGCAGCCTGCACCATCGTGGAAATCAGAAGGACAACTGTAGCAGTTGGCAAATCATCAGGGTAGGTATTCTGGTCACTATGTGGAAAGAGAATCAAGTCGCGAGTGAGGACAAGACTGAAGTGGTAAAAGGCTGTGGCACTTTGAAAGTTGTGAAGCATAGGAGATAGAAGGTATGGCCGAACAACTTATAGGACATGATGGAGTGGGTAGCACATGGTGGAGGGGAGTAGGCGGGGGTGTTCTGATTCGCAAATGGAATGAATAAACTGCCTGTTCCCTTGCCGTCGCCTGCATATCATGAGATGCAAGCAGACGAAACTTGTGACTTTTCGGGGGTCCTTGAGCTTTGTGGTGGCGGTGGAATACACTCTCCTGGTTGTACTGCACATCCTGCGGGTTGACAGGAGCGACAAAGGGACTGTGTACGCTGCTGGTTCTCACGTTGTCGCCCACATATCATGGAATGCAAGCAGACAGGGGCTTGTGACGGTTTGGGGGTCCTTGAGCTTTGTGGTGGTGGTGGAATACACTCTCCCGGTTGTACTGCACATCCTCTGGGTTGACAGTGATGACAAAGGGACTGGATACGCTGCTGGTTCTCTTGTTGTTGCCCGCGTATCATGAGCTTTGTGGTGGCAGTGGAATACACTCTCCCAGTTGTACTGCACATCCTCCGGGTTGACTGGAGCGACAAAGGGACTGGATACGCTGCTGGTTATCTAGTTATCACCTGCATATCATAGGATGCAAGCAGACGGGGGCTTGTGACAGTTTGGGGGTCCTTGAGCTTTCTGGTGGCGGTGGAATACACTCTCCCAGTTGTTACAACGTCCCACCGTCACTGTGAGTGCTGCGCTAACAAATCACGAAGCTTGTTGATCTTCTTGCCATGTCATATGTGCTATCTTCCTTGCCGCCGGTAGCCTCACCGCCATTCTCATCGACATCGTACTCGTCGCGTCGCATCGTATTGTACAACTTCCCACTGTCCCTCCGAGTGCTACGCTAACAATTCACCAAGCTCGTTGATCTTCACGCCGTGTCATATTTGCTATCGTCCTTGCCACCACTGGTAGCCTCAGCGCCATCCTCATCGAGGTCGTACTCGTCGCATCTTGATGTCATCCATGCTGCCGGCATCCTCTTTTCATCGACATCGTACTCGTCGTGTCTTGATGTCATCCACCCCACCGACGTCCTCTTTTCATTGACATCGTACTCTTCCCGTCGTATTGTACAACTTCCCACTGTCCCTACGAGAGCTGCGCTAACAATTCACAAAGCTCGTTGACTGTCTCACCCCGTCATATTTGCTATCGTCTTTGCCGCCAGCAGCCTCACCACCATCTTCATTGACATCGTCCTCGTTGCGTCGTATCTCATCCGGCAAACTGCCTTTGTTTCAGTCACTCAGAGCTATGCTGTCTACGGTGACATGGAGCTATGCTGTCTACAGTGACGTGGTAGATAGATATAAATTTGATATAATGAATAGAACTGGCTTGAGTCACAATGCCTGGAACCAAATGCAAGTTTAATAGTCTTTGCTGCAATGTTCCATGCCCTGACGGTTACGTTTCGATGCTACCACCTTGACCACTCTGTTACCTATGTGTGGCACGCCATCGTAAGCCTCGTCTGCCATTTGCGTTGCCACTCTGCATCAGTACAACGTGCTGCGTCCGTATGGTGAAGACACTCTTCGTGCAGAAGGCAGATGCCATGGCACTCGTCATCCGGATGACATTTACCTTGACTACCTACGTTGGTAAGACATGCGCTGCGTCCAGAAGGGAAACGCCCTGACACTACTTGTCTGGAAGCATATGCTGTGGCTGCTGTGTTCGGACGCACGATACCGTGGCGCGGTGTGTTGCAACGCACAGTGCCATAGCAAGCGTCGTCCGAGTTAAGCAGGTTGCGTCCGAAATGTCTAGTGTGTCTCGAGCATCTGAACGCTCAGGACGCAATTTTTTTTCCTGATGCACTAGGCCCATCGTGACTGAACGATCCACCAAAGCGCAGATACGCTGAAGCACCGCAAGCAGGATGACAGTTGATCGGGAAGGAGACGGGAGGATACGTAAGGAACTCGAGAGTCTAGGCGGGAGATAAAAAGGAGAGTTAACAAGGCTTACAGCCACCAGCGGTTGTAAGGGTTAACTTCGGGAGATAAGGGATACCAGCAACTAGTGGTGTACGGAGAAGAACTTATATCTGCGTTATCGACACATAACGCAGCTTGTCACAACTTCCGATCCCAGACATTTCTGGGCCATAAGTGGGACTCAACCCCCGAAAGGGTTGAGCAAGTTATACGGTGCTAAACACAACCTTGTCTCCTTATCATCGGACCGACCAGGAAGAGTAGCTTCAGGCTCCAACCCGCACCCAGGAGGATCTGGTATGTGAGTATATTCCTTACCTTATCTTAACCATGAGGCAGTGTCGTGAGCGAGTTGTTTGGCAGTCGCCGAAACGCCGCAAGCGAGCTATCGGGCAAGACGCTGGGCCCATCTTGAGTCTAACCAGTTGCCGAAGTGCCGCGAGCGAGCCGTTGGGCAAGACGCCGGGCCCTTTGTGAATTGAACCATCCATTGAAGTGCCGCGAGCAAGCCATTGGGCAAGACACTGGGCCCGTCACGAATTGAACCATCCGCCGAAGCGCCGCAAGTGAGCCATTTGGCAAGATGCTGGGCCCTTCTCAAATCGAACCGCTGCAGCGATTCTCGCAAGCCAGCAGGCGGGTGATTCCAATATCGAACTGAACCCCTTAGATTATTCACTGTGAATCCCCTAACAGTGGGCGAAGTTGGAAGCAGGGTCATTGGGGAAGTTATTCTTGTATAATAATTAAATGCTGGTGAAGACTACGTGCGCCCCATCTCCTTCGTGACTATTGAGAAACCTGACTAGTTTGATATTACCGTCACTCTGACATTGACCGGACATCCAAGTGTCACACTGTAATCTCAGGTTCAAGTCACCATTCTCGAGAATTTCGACCTTCAGACGACATCGATTGTCAGCCACTCACTCTCCCTCCGGTCGATACGAGGTAGGTGTGTGAAGTGAAAGAGGGTCCTGCTCAACGCCAACGATGAGCAAGGAAGTTTGGATAGCCAGGGGTCGAGTTGAAGCTCGATGGGACCTGGTAACACGCTGAAAGGGCAAGGAAGGAAAGACCACTTGCCGGCCATTATGCTGAGCAGACGTGGTCAAGCTGAAAGGCTAGGGAGAGAAAGACCCCCATCCAGCCTATGAGCCGTAACTGGGAGGTCAGGTCAAGAAAGGAGCATTGAGAGCCGGTCCAAGTAGTGGTCGACGATAACTGCGGAGACCACCTGAACTGCACTGCAATAGCTCCGACGACGGTGTCCATTGCACCATGTGCGTGACACCAAAGAGTCAGCTAATCCCGCCAGAGATGCAGTCCACGACAGCTGCCAGGCAGGCAAACGATGAGGGTTTTTTCGTTTTGGGCCTCAACAGGCCTCGAGTGCCACTGAGCTCGTTTCCTGTTTTCCACCAAAACCAGACGAAAATCGCCGAAATCCAGGCATTTCCAGGCTTCAATGGAGTTTGAGTGCCACTGAGCTCGTTTTTCCTGTTTTTCACTGAAACTGGATGAAAATCGCCAAAACCCAGTCCTTTTGGGTCCCAGCAGCCACCAGCTCACCAAGGAACTAGCACTCGTTCTCACTCGAAGCCGGTGAAGTCGTTCCGGATACATTAGAATACACATTCCGGGCACCACTCCAGCTGTTCCGAGCTGTGGAGTTTGGTATTCACTGCATTCGACGTGCAGGAGTTCGCACTGGGCGCTATTCCTTGACATCGCCATCACCAACCCTTTGCGAGGCAGCTTCTTGATGGAGCGTAACGCCAATCACACGTCATCTGGGCAATTATGCGTCTGTCAACAAACCCATCAAACACCATACGCCGAGCAAACCTCATGTAATGGGGTATTCAACCGACGCCAGGCTTGCTGAGTACAGTATAGTAGCTCGCTGGCATCGACGATACATAATACACCAATATGCATCTCGTCAGTCCAGTAGCCAGAATGGCAAACTTGGCACTTATTTGAGGCGTTCGGAGAACTGCCCTGGAAAGGGGGGGATAAGGATCGACTGCTTACAGTGATCCAGTATGCGAAGCAGGCTACAGCAGCCTTCGTCAGAATTGGTGGGAAAGCCCAGGAAGGATGTCGTTCTGAGCCAAAGCGCAGGAACGGTTTGACCGAAAGGTCAGGGAGAATACTGTCCCATGCCGAAGTGCCATGGCTGGTTGGCCGAAAGGCCGCAGAATACGATGGCCGGAAGGCTGGGGAACCGGTGCAGTAGGGAACCTGTGCCGGACAGCCAAAAGGATGGGGAGGATGCCATTCCGACCCGAGCGCCGGCACGGATGAGCCAAAAGGCTGGGAATTTGAGGATGGAAATGGGATGCCTTCACCGGCAGGTGGGCACTGGTCACCAGACTCAGGACATCAAGAGTCCCCTGGAATATGGATGGAATTCAACAGCAATACGATGTCATGACCGATATGATCTAACAAGCACAACATTAGATAGCTAACAGCTCAAGAAACGGTTAGAGAGTTTTTTTTCCCACTGGCTTTTTCTCGATAACTAGAGCAGTAGGCTGGGAGGCTATGTTTAAAGGTCACCTTACAGAACCATCACAGGTTTTGTCAATTTGAAACGCCAATGGGCTACCAGCTCACGACGATTTGAGAGACTTTTTCCCACAACGCTTTTTCACTTTCAAGGATGGAGCGGTAGCAGGGTATATGATCCTAATACGTCAATGGACTATGGGTTCACCGATTTGAGAGACCTTTTCCCATGCAGGTTTTTGTCTCTACAATCGACCAATAGTATGGGGCTGAAGGACTATACGTAACAATACCATCCTATAGCTTTGGGACGAAGCTTAGGAAGGGGGGGATAGTGTTACACCCTAAATACTACGGGTCGGACATTCGGACATGGACAGAGCAGGAAGGTATCGGAAACTTGTCACACAATCTTAGGATGGCATACCATGACTGGGCTACCGACACTGTCGGGGCTCAGCTCGGGTCAACTGACTCTGCAGCACCAGAAAACCCCTGGGCCAATTACTGGTACCAACCAGGAAAGCTCAAGTGCTGCCACGGAGAAAGACAACCCTGGTGGTCATCATCAGCAGGACAAGCAATCGGAAGGAAAACGGGAATGCAAGGAGCTCCGAGTCTAGATCGCGGAATAGGAGCTGGGTTGTTTCCAGTGGCACGGCACAGAGGAACAACACCACGAGTTGGGAATCGCTGTATCGTCACAGACGGCTCAAAAGCCCGAGGCGATACCATTGCACCCCATGGTCAGGAGACACGAGGGATCATGCTACCACTCACATCCTCGTCATTGACACCCGATTATGGCGATGAACTCGGGGCTTCGCCAGTGCTGGACAGCATGAGCGTATCCCCGACTTATCCGAGATGCTTACAACGATTGTGATGCAGGGCATATGCTGCACCAAGGTGAGGGACATTGAGTTGAACAGATACTGAAGTGGAGGCTTGACTCCAAGCCAATCCTATAGTACTGGGTAGCCCCTGGACCAAGTACCAGCTCGTGTTCGGGAAAGTGCAAGTGCTGCTACAGCACCGCAGCTCAAGGTTCGAGAGTCTATTGGGAAAGATATGGGGCGGAGCTATGCCTTGATGCCATCACAGCCGAAGAAAGGATAGCTGGTACAGTTGAGGGTTCGTTGCTCCAACTCAGGTCGAGTAACGTAATCAACCCCACATACAAACCAATTGTATATCCCAATGACAACAAGAGAACTGAGGCACCTGCTCTGGCTACTCACAGGAGGATACGTGGAAGCACTACTTTCTGCTCCAATCGAGAGATTATTTGTAATACGCTGAAGAAGTCTAATGCCAAGGGGAAGAGTTTTCAAGTTGCCGTGCAGGGTAATTTCCCTGCAGCACGTGACTTTGCCGAGCCGGATACATATACGACGACCCGCTGACGAGTGGTGGGCAACAGGTCTTGATCGGAAGTTTCATCGGAATTCTCAGTGTAACCATAAACCACAGAATGGTCAATCATCAATGGACCACCTATCGGTCACGAAGACATCAAGTCAACGACCATCCTCCTACGAGCGATCCTACGAGTGATCCTACATGTGATCCTACAAGCGATCCTACGAGCGAGTCGTCGCCACAGAACCACGTGTGATCCATCCGGCGAGTCGTCGCCACAGAACCATGAGTGATCTGCCATCGCGATACCCTCAATCCTCTGGCAGCCGTCAGGCCTGCGCTGCAAATCGACAATACACCTAAGCGGCAAGTGGGATGACAGTTGATTGGGAAGGAGACAGAAGGATACGTGAGGAGCTCGAGAGTCTAGACTGGAGGTAGGAAGGGTCTGATGGGCAACATGTTGGTCGGCACGGATAGGACCACTGTTGAGGGTATAATCCCCAAGGCCGTAGCCAAGGACTGATGTGGGATCGTGACTTGGACCCAGCTATAAGCTGAGAGAATGGCACGGTCCGTGATACCATGGGGGAGATCCTATTGTCAGACTGACCAGGACAAGTAGCTTCGGGCTTAGGCCCGCACCCAGGAGGGTCTGGTGTGTGAGTGTATTCCTTACCTTATCTTACCTGTGGTGCAGTTGTTGAGTGAGCCGTTTGGCAGTCGCCGAAGCGTCAGACGATACGTCGAACTGAACACACACAAGCGAGCTGTCGGGCAAGACGCAGGGCCTGTCTCGATCCGAACATTACGCCGAAGCGATACGAGCGAGCCGCTGGGCAGGTCGCCGGACCCGTGCTGACCGAATGATCTACCAAAGTGCAGATACGCCTAAGTGCTGCAATCCGGATGACAGTTGATCGGAAAGGAGATGGGAGGATACGTAAGGGGCTGAAGAGTCTAGGTGGGAGATAAAAAGTAGAGTTAACAAGGCTCACGGCTGCCAGCAGTTGTAAGGATTAACTTCGGAAGATAAGGGATACTGGCAACTAGTAGTGTACGGAGAAGAAGTTATAGCTACGTTATTGACATATAGCGCAACTTGTCACAACTTCTGATCCTAGATATCGCTGGGCCGCAGGAGGGACTCAACCCCCAAAAGGGTTAAGCGAGTTATACGGTGCTAAACAGAACCATATCTCCTTATCGTCAGACTGACCAGGACGAGTAGCTTCGGGCTCCAGCCCGTACCCCGAAGGGTCTGGTGTGTGAGCATATTCCTTACCTTATCTTAACTGTGCGGCAATACCGCGAGCGAGTCATTTAGCAGTCACTGAAGTGCTGCGAGTGAGCCATCGGGCAAGACGCCAGGCCTGTCGCGAATGAAACCATCCACCCAAGCACAGCGAGCGAGCCGTCGGGCAAGACACTGGACCCGTCTCGAATTGAACCATCTGCCGAAGCACTGCAAGTGAGCCATCTGGCAAGACGCTGGGCACTTCTTGAATCGAACCGAACCCCTTAGATTATTCGCTGTGAATCTCCTAACAGTGGGCAAACTTGGAAGGAGGGTCATTGGGAAAGTTATTCTTGTATAATAATTGAACAGCGGTGAAGACCGCACATGCCCCATCGCCTTCGTGACTATCGAGAAACCTGACTAATTCCATATTTCCATCACTCCGATGTTGACCGGACGTCCCAGTGTCACACAAAGCATGTCCATCATTTCGCCGCGTCTAATTCGTGATTGTCCTTCCTGTAGACATGATTCTCAATGTCATCCTCACCGACATCATACTTGTCACGTCATATTGTACAACTTCCCACTGTCCGTCACTTGGAGAGCTACACTAACCATCTCACGAAGCATGTCAATCCTCTCGTTGCGTCTTATTCGTAATTGTCCTTGCCAACAGCATCATCCTCACCTGCATCCTCATCAACATCGTACTCATCGCATCCTACCGATATGATCCATGCCGTCAGCCTCCTGAGAGACATCATCCTTGTTGCATCGTATCATACAACTTCCTACTTGGTTTGTTTCTAAAAGTTGAGCTAACAATCTCATGAAATTCGTTGATCTTCTCGGAGTGTCTCATTTGCGATTCTCATAGCAACCGACGTCATTGGATGTGACGCATCTGGGTGCTTGCACTGGGTAAGCTAAGTGTGGTAAATAGATGTTCATTAAATGTAATCAATAGAACTGGATTGAGTCACAATTATTTAATAGTCTTTGCTGCAATGTACTGTACCCTGACAGTCATGTCCAGATGCTACTACTGTGACCGCACTGTTATCTATATCTCGTACGCCATCGTAAACATTGTCCAGACGTTTGACTTGACACTCTGTGTCCATAAGACACACACTGTGACCTGAGCGCTATTGCCATGACACTCCTCATCTGGAAGGTCTATGCTGCATCAAGATGCATGGTATGTGGACAGCTACATCTAGATGTGTTGTGCATTGACAGCTGCATCTGGACACGTGTTGACTTGACAGCTGTGTCTGAATGCGTGGTACCATGGTATACATCGTCCTGACGCCCTTTGCCTTGACACCCTGCATTCAGAAGCCATATGCTACATCTAGAAGCTTAATATATCGACACTCCTCGTTTGGAAGGTAGATGCCATGGTACACACCCTCCGGACAACATTTGCCTTGACAATCTGTATCTGTAAGATACGTATTGGGTCCAGAAGGAAAAATGCACTGACACTCCTCATCCGGAAGACAGTTGCTGTGGCATGCATCATCCAGAGGTCATTTGCCTTGACACTCTGTGTCCGGAAGGAAAAATGCCCTCACACTACTCATTCGGAAGGCAGATGTTGTAGTGTGCATCGTCCGAAACTTAGATGCTGTAGTATGCATTGTCCGGAGGACATTTACCTTGATACTCTGCATCAGGAAGGAATAATGCCCTAACACTCCTCATCTGGAAGGTAGACGCCATGGCACACATCACATGGAGGCCATTTGCCTTGACACTCTGCATCCGGAAGGAATAATTCCCTCACACTACTCATTCAGAAGGCAGATGTCATGACACGCATCATCCAGAAGGCAGATGCTGTGGCATGTGTTGTCTGGAGGATATTTGCCTTGACACTCAGCGTCCAGAAGGAATGGTATCCTGACACTCCTTGCCTGGAAGAGAGATGTCTTGGCACTCCTTGTCTGGATGGCAGATGCCGTGGCAGATGTCTTCCAGAGGATATTTGTCTTAACACTTGATGTCCAGAAGGAATGATATCCTGACACTCCTCATCCAGATGGCAGTTGCTGTGGCGCGTATCATCTGGAAGGCAGATGCTGTGGTATGCGTCATCAGGAGGACAGTTGCCTTGACACTCGGCATCCATAAGGAATGACATTGGGAAAAAAATATTTCAAGCTGGGGGCGTGGGGAGGTTCCTAGCACTTGTAATGCTTCTACCGACAAGTCCCTCTTGTGTATGTACAAAGTTGTACCAATGCTCGTTACAATGCAAAATATTCCTGTCAAAGCAAAATTTTCTTACCAATGCAGACGCCAGCCGTCTCCTTTACCAATGCAATACTGAGTTCATTAAAGACAACCCCCTACTGCGTACGTACTCACTGTGTGTAGCTGATACTCTCTACGTGGTGACGTCAACACCAGCCGTTTCCGTTATCAACGTAGCATTGCATTTATTAACGATAACCCCCTACTGCATTCGTGTTGGAAATGCTTCTCGCGCTGAGATGGTCTTTAGGTTTGGCGCTTCTGCTTTACAGTTTGTTGAGGACACGTTTACACAAGAGCGAGGAAGTAAGAAGGGATATCTGCTGTTCTTCTTGTACTTCTCTCTCAGTTTTTCATATACTCGTTCAACATACTATACATTTATCTTCACTGTCGGACCGATATGCTTTTTACAGGTTATGAGCCCGGAGTCGTAACTGCTCCAACCAAACGAACCTCATACCGAATTTCTCAACTTCTCACCATCGTCACACACTCTTGTGTCAAAAGTAGGCTCATAAGGGAGCCCAGCAGTAAGCATGGGGGCTGGCGATATCAAGGCCCATTGATTTACGTCCTCTTACACTGTCCATGCAACCTCTGCTGACAAACAAGAAAGAAGCAATCCCAAAAGTCATACAATTTCACTCCCGCTGTCGCCATGTCCAAGAAACCCTTCAAGCATGCTCTTGGAAAGATCAATCTCCTTGAGGTAACGAATTATGCCAACTGGAAGCGAGAGTGTGAGCGGATCCTACAAGCTGTTATAGCTTGGACAATTGTTGTTGGAGAGGAGGATGAACCCAACAACCCAGTAGGATACTCAGCAGCAGCCGTTGCAGAACAAGCCACCGACCGAGACTATACGCAACCGAAGGCCCAAGCTACAGCCATCATCTTTGGTTCCTGCGGCTTAACCATGAGAGCTCATATTGATGAAACCAGCGATCCGGCGGAGATGTGGACTACACTTGCAGCCAGAATGGACCGAGCCAACAACAGTGTTGGTCGGATGACACTTTACCGTATCTTCAGCTCACTGTGTCCTACTGCTGGTCAGCTGATATCTGCCTACTTCGGACGGTTACTGGAGATCAGAAACCAACTTGTTGGTACCGACGAAGCAATAACCAATACTGCCTTCAAGACACATATCTTCACAACCCTCCCTCCCATGTTTGCTGTCACCATCTAAATTCTGCAATCCCGAGCCAACATTACCATTGATGAAGTCTTTGATACACTGAAGGAGTGCGAAACGAATAAAGCAATGGTGGTGGTACCAGATCCAGTGTTAGAGGTATTGTACACACAGCAAGGAGGAAGAGGAGGAAGTCTGCAGGGAGGAAGAGGAGGACGAGGTGCTTACCAGGGACACGGGAACTATCGAGGGAAAGGACGTTCTCCGAAAGTTTGGGGTGATCGGTGCTCTACTGCAACACATACTACGGCCCTCTGCTGGAGCAAGGAGACATCCACTTCCAAGCGCTCACAAGAAGACCCAATGGATGGCTACTACCATTGCAGAAAAGAAGGACATATCCGACATAATTGCTCAGCAAGGAGAAAAGGACATGCCATATGCAACAGAAGGAATACCGAGCAGGGACGAAAAGACCATCAGACGGAGGAAACTGGCAATCTGCAATGACTCGCAGGGACTACTTCCCTTAGCTCAAAAGCAATGGTAGCATCACATCGATCGGCAACATCATATGGAACCTGGGTAATCGATTCCAGAGCCTCACACAATTACAGCAATACGCTTCAAGACCGTTTCGGAAGAACTCAGTAACAGAAACTAACATGATAATCAAATTGGGAGATAAACATCAAGTAAGAGCAAAGAAGAAAGAGTCGTACATCTAGGTGGAGTGGATATTGAAGAGTTCTTTGTTCCCGATTTCTGGATATCACTCCTCTCGGTAGGACAACTCGATTCACATAGATCCACGTCAACGTTCAAGTCAGGGATCTGCACGATCACCAACAGCAGCGGGAACAGAGTTCTCAGCGCCATCCTCAAAGAAGGTCTATATGTGCTAGCTATGGATGGATCTGCACATATTTCGGAAATCAGGCTGCTACGGACTAGAAATCCGAACACCTTAAAGATTTGGCATCAACGATTTGCACATCTCAATTATCAGGATATAAGATGTATTTTGAATCCCTATGATAAGCAGACCACGGATCCTATGGACGAGCGGCCGATGATAGATCCTATGGACGAGCGGCCAATAATGGATCCTATAGACAAGCAGACCGAGGACCCAATGGACGATAAACTGATGACAAATACTATGGACAATGAACCAGTCACGAATTCCTCGGACAGGTCAGGCAAGTCTCGGACAACCTGGAGGACCCTGGAATTATATCAAACATGTGTTTATACCAAACAACAATAACATGTAATACGTACCAAGGCATCCCACACCTCAATGCCATTCGAACTCATTCATTCAGATCTCTGTGGACCCATAAAGTATAGCATCACAGGGGCCCAATATTACATCATCTATATTAATAATTGCACAAGGTATACTGAGGTGTATTTTCTGATCACCAAAACAGCGGAAGAAATATCAGCCTAGTTTCGTCACTATCAGGCCTGGGTCGAAACCCAAGGGTTCTGCATCAAATGATTCCGTAGTGACAATCGATCCGGAGAATTCAGCAACTCAGTATTCCTGGGATTGCTGGGAGAAAAAGGAATCACTTTGAACCCTCCCCTCCATACACCCAACACAAGAATGGAACAGCTGAACAAGTGATCCGAAACCTGAATACAAAGGCACAAAGTATGATGTGGGATACCAACATGCCGATAAAGTTCTGGACAGAAGCCATAAGGACAGCATGCTATCTGCATCAAAGGTCTCCAACCTCGAGTCTTTCTGGCAACTGTTTACCCTACAAAGCCCTGTACAGTACCATTCTGAAGATTAGACATCTGAGAGGATTTGGCTGTTGGGTATACAAGCATATCCCACCCGCTCAACGAACCGAGAAGAAATTTGGAAATCGTTCAAGTGTCTGTATGATACTTGGATATGTGCACAACACTACGAAGATGTTACACCTCAGGAAGAAGACACGGAAGGAGTACTTGGTTAGCTTTATAGTCAAGGCACATGAGACTTTACTTAAGCCACTCGAAAAGGAAAGTCGAGCCCAGTCGGTTTCTGTGACACTGGGACGTCCGGTCAACGTCGGAGTGATGGTAATATTGAACTAGTCAGGTTTCTCGATAGTCACAAAGGAGATGGGGCGCGTGCGGTCTTCGCCGGCATTCAATTATCATACAAGAATATCTTCCCCAATGACCCTCCTTCTAAGTGTCATGGCGCAGATCCTGGCGCTCGATTTGGGTTCGGTTGTTTGATTTCGTTCTTGATGCTGGCACCTTGCTCCGGATGTCTCGATCTTGGAAAGAGTGTCGTCACCTCGCTCCAGATGTCTTGATCTTGGAAAGAGTGTTGTCACCTCGCTCCGGATGTCTCGATCTTGGAAAGGGTGTCGGTTACGGGCCCCGGTTGCATAAGAGAAGGTTGTATGAGTTGTGTGGTTATGAGCACATATGTGAGTATGAGTACATATGTGAGTTGCGCAGGTATGAGTAGGAGAACGTATGGGAGTTGTGAGAACTGTGTATATAAGGAGGGCTGTCTCCCGTGTTTTGTCTTCTTCTTCTCTTCATGCAACCTCTTGTATTCTATTCAGAATATCAACCTTGTCTCCGTTTCCTCCGTTTCCTCCGTTTCCACCGTATCTCCATATCGGCGACACTCGTCTAGTGCCACCTGTCCCTGTCCGACACGTCTGTCTGACATTGTCCGTTCTTATCCGACATGTCCGTCCGACGCTGTCCGTCTCTCTGTCTGACACCTCCGTCCGACGCTGTCCATCTCTCTGTCCAACACGTCCGTCCGATGCTGTCCATCTCCCTGTCCGACATGTCTGTCTGACGTTGTCCGTTCTTGTCCGACACGTCCATCTGATGCTGTCCATCTCTGTCTCCCATTCCCGTTCCCGTTCCCATTCCCGTTCCCGTTCCCTTCCCGTTCCCGTTCCCATTCCCATTCCCGTTCCATTCCCATTCCCGTTCCCATTTGCCCCCCCCCCGCTGCCGCTTCCGCTCTCGCTTGCGTCACCAGAACTCACTTGAGTACCTTGGAGAACCGCCGCCATTACACTAGGTTTCATCTTTTATTCTAACCTACTCGTAATGAGTTCGGAACCCATGGACACCAACGCTTCCGGCTCCACCCTCGAACAGCGGTTCACCCAGCTGCAGGCCCAGGTGGTGGCCATGACTACAGCCCAGGGTGGTGCCAACGCCGTCCAGAAGGGGTTTCCTGATGCGCCAATTTTCGACGGCGGTAAGGCCAAAGAATTGCGCACCTGGATTATCCAGCTGCGCAACAAGTTGGCCGCACAACCCCATCGTTACCCCGACGACCAAGCGTGCCTCCGATATGCTGTCAACCGCCTCTCGGGGGCCGCCCTCTGCCTGATTCGCGGCTATGTATCTGAGAATACTGGTCGAATCCGGCTCGAATCCCTGAACTCACTCCTCGACCTCCTCCGCCAGGCGTTCGACGACCCCGACAGAACCCGCACCACCAACCGTCAGATTCGAAAACTCAAGCAAAAGAGCGGCACTTTTGCCGCCTATTTCGCTGAGTTTGGTCGGATCATGGGAGACCTAAACTCGAACGAAGAGGCGCAGAGAGAACAATTGTACGAAGGCCTCTCGGATGAAATAAAAGATGCCTTGGTCACCTCCCGTACTCGATCCGATAGTCTGGGTCATTTGATCCAGATCTGTCGTGAGTTGGACAACCGGATTCGCACTCGTGCCGTGGAACGGGTCCAGCCTGGCCGTACTTAGCGACTGCCCCACTCCGGGCCATCCTCAGCCAGCACCCCCACCCTGGCTCCAGCGAATCCGACGGGCACCAACAGTGGACATTATGGCGTGGCGCCTATGGACTTATCGGCCACGCAGAGGACTGCTGAGAAAAATCGTGTCAGACAAGAACGCATGGCCCGCGGCAAATGTCTGTATTGCAGAACTGTTGGTCACTTCCTCCGCGAATGCCCCGAACGTGCTGCCTCTCGAAACCGCCCTCTGGCTATGGCAGCCACCGTCAATACGACTGCCGAACCTGACGCTGCCGTTCCGAACGAGCAGTCAGAAAACTAGCTGTCCCATGCCAACCGGTTGGCACCAGTATGGGACGTTCCCCATTGGTTTCGTCGTTTCCCCATTTGCAATTACCTGCTGTAGTTGGTCGAGGGGTGGAAGAATGTGAATTAGAAGGAGAGCATCTTTTTGTTGCAGCTACTCTCCGTAATGGTGACCATTCTATCCAAACTCCTGCAACGATTGACACAGGTGCAACGGACTTTGCATTTATCGACGAAAACTTTGTATGCCAACACAAACTTCCCCGCTATAGACTAAACCCTCCCCGAGATCTCGAAGTAGTCGATGGATGACCCATCGAATCCGGCCAAATCACCCATCTCACCAAGATTTCCTGTCAAATACAGGATCACACCGAAATGTTACCCACTTTCATCACCAAGTTGGGACACTTGTCGCTGGTTGTCGGGATTCCTTGGCTCCGAAGACATGCCGTCGTTACCGATTTTGTCAGTAATTCGGTCCGATTTCAGTGCCCCGACCACCGAAATCCACCGGCAGCAGCTCGAGTGGCATTACAGACAATAGGCGTGGTGCCAAAGACGACAAACATGGCAACAGAAACGCCGAAAGGGACTACAACGCCACGCCCGGGCGTGGCACCGAAGCCACCGGACGTGGCATCGAACCTCAAATCTAAGTCTCCTGCGATTTGCATAATCTCTTTGGCTTCCTTGAAGAAACTAATCCAACAAAAGGAATCAGTTCAAATCTTTGCTATGAGCTTGTATGACATCAACAAAGCTCTTGAAACGCCTACACCGAACCCGCAAGACACTGAGCCGGCAGAGCCTCCAGACTATGAGCGATTGAAATCCCTAATCCCTCCTGAATATCACTCGTTCCTTCCCCTGTTCTACGAATCCATTGCAAATAAGTTACCCCCACACCGCCCCTACGACCACCGCATTCCCTTGAAAGAGGGATTCGAACTGCCCTTTGGACCGCTATATTCCCTTGCCCGTCACGAGTTGGAAGCCTGCAAGAAATGGATCGAGGAAAATTTGGATAAGGGATTCATCCAGGCCTCTTCATCCCCGGCCAGAGCCCCAATCCTGTTTGTCAAGAAGGGTGACGGATCATTGCGATTAGTGGTGGATTACCGAGGCATCAACAAAGGAACCATCAAAAATCATTACCCCCTTCCGCTGATTCGGGAAACACTGATGCGAATATTGAAGGCTCGGTTTTTCACGAAATTGGATGTTCGTGGAGCGTACAATCTGATTCGAATGGCAGAAGGAGAAGAATGGAAAACCGCCTTCCGAACCCTACACCCTGTGGCCTTCTTTTCAAAGAAACACTCCCCCACTGAGTGCAACTATGAAATTTATGACAAGGAACTGATGGCAATTGTCCGGGCGTTTGAGGAGTGGCACGCAGAGTTGCAATCAGTGGAAAACCCAATATCGGTTTTACGGATTACAAGAACTTGGAATATTTCACGACGACCAAACTGCTCAACTGCCGGCAAGCGAGATGGGTGCAGTTTCTCTCCCAATTCAACTTCAAAATCGTCTACCAACCGGGGAAAGCGGGAGCCAAACCGGATTCCTTGACTCGAAGATCCGGAGATCTTCCTAAGGAGGGGGATAAACGACTGACCGAAAACTTCCATGCCATCATAAAACCACACCAAATCCTACGACTCGCAGCCGGACTCGGACGCGGACTCAGACTCGAGGAACGTGGCACCGGACTTGGACTCGAGGAATGCGGCACCGGACTCAGACTCGAGGAACATGGTGCCGGACTCAGACTCGAGGAACGCGGCGTCGGACTCGGACTCGAGGAACGCGGCACCGGACTCGCATATGAACTCGAGGAACGTGGCCGATGGACGACAATCCAGAAGACGTGATCTAGTGGCAAAGGATGATTAGAGGTTCCCGGACACAGATCAAGAACGTACCTCTCCAGGAAAGCGGTGAGGATTTGCGAATGCACTCAGGGAGTTGGGAGGACAACTCTCTGAGTTGGCGGCTCAGCTGGCAAAGGCAATGCAGTAAACCGAGTCGTTTCAACAAACACCCCCAACAGCAGGCGATTCCGAAGGCACATTCTAGTGGCAAAGGATGAATAGAGATCCGCAGAGACAAATCAAGAACATGTGTCACCGTGACAGCGGTGAGGATTTGCGAATGTGCTCCAGGAGCTGGGAGGACGACTCTCTGAGTTGGCGGCTCAGCTGGCAAAGGCAACGCAACCTGGTCATTTCAACAAATACCCCTGATGGCGGGCAATCCCGAAGGCATGTTCTAGTGGCGAAGGATGATTAGAGATTCACAGAGACAGATCAAGAACGTGTGTCACTTTGATAGTGGTGAGGATTTGCGAATGCGCTTGAGGTGCTGGGAGAACGACTCTCTAAGTTAGCGGCTCAGCTGGCAAAGGCAACACTGTAAACCAAGTTATTTCAACAAACACCCCCAACAGTGATAATTCCGAAGGTGCGATCTAGTGGCAAAGGATGATTAGTGGTTCGCAGACACGGATCAAGAACGTACCTCTCCACAATAGTGGTGAGGATTTGCAAATGCGTTCGTAGAGCTGTAATGACAACTCTCGGAGTTGGCAGCTCATCTGGCCAAGCCAACACAACCTAGTCATTTCAACAAACACCCCCGATGGTAGGCAATCCTGAAGGCACACTCTAGTGGCGAAGGATGATTAGTGATTCGCGGAGACGGATCAAGAACATGTGTCGCCATGATAGTGGTGAGGATTTGCGAATGCACTCGTGGAGCTGGGAGGACTACTCTCCGAGTTGGCAGCACTGCTGGCAATTGCAATGCAGCCTGGTCATTTCAACAGACTACCCCGACTGTGGCAATCCTGAAGTCATGATCTAATGGCATGAGTCACTGGGAGCTCATCCGTGAGACACCTCGGTCAACGAGCACATAATCTACAAGGTGTATGTGATTGCCGTGACCATTTACAAAGGTATTCGAAGTGCTGGGAGGGCACTGAGCGGATGAGTTGATGAACCAATTAGCATACGAGTAATACAAATATCGAATAATTTTTTTCAATATCTTTGGCACTTCAGTAAAGAGGACCAGTACCCTTCATTTTGTGAGTTTCAAGCGTGACCAGGGGAGATGAAATGACAGGAGAAAAAATAATTCGAACATTTTGAATTTGTGAATGTACCCAAAGACCAGCTATTGTGATGGCAGTTCCAGAGGCGGCGTCCCAGAGGCTGTCACGCCAGGTTCATGACAGTCACATGTGAGTATTGAATAAACAAAAAAAAAGTTTCTGGGGTAACTGTCATTGTGAGACTGGGGTGTTAACGCATCACCGGAGTCACAGTAGAATCGATGTATCGAAGTCAGGTTTTTGATAATTCAATTCAGAAGAGTCTAAGGGGTGTTGTTACAATTTCTCTCTCCGTCCTCCCCCTCTTTTATGCAGCGCACTGGTTAGCTATGAGAGCAGAGTCACAGTACGCCATTGGCATTCTCTATCCTGTGACCTTTGTCTTCAGGAATGGAGAGACGTGCCAGCACATACCAATCCATACTCTTGATCCTCAGGAATTCACTCACGTGTGCACCAGTCAAAGCCTAGGTGGACATGGGCCTACACAACAGCCCAGAGCATGCTCGTCCTGGCCGGTACCAACCCCAAGATACAGTGCTGCTGCAAACCTCTTCGTTCCCATAGCTTCTATGGGCCACATCGGTTTTCACTTTAGTGGTCATGGGAGTGTCCAACCCTGTCAGCACTGAGTCCTAACGGACCGCTTCCAGTACCAACGGCACCGAAGAGTGTCGGGAATCCATTGACGTAGAAGAGTGCATCGTTCAGGAGACTGCCAACATTAAGAAGTGTTCTTCGTGAGACCGTCAACATCGAGGAGTGGTATTTCAGAGACCGCCAACATGCGCTGAGTGGTATTCGTGAGACCATCAACATCGAGGAGTGTCATTCAGAGACCGTCGATGTGCACTTCCACCAAATATCTCATTTCTTCTCGTTGAGCTGTTAGCCCGTCGTACTAGGGTTTAACACCTGCTGTGTTCAAATGGAAGTGGCAAATGCACCCTGTGTGGATAGATACACCGCCTGACGTTGACGCTGAATGGTGACCACACATGTATAGGACACCAGCTTGTCCGTACTGCCTTTCAACCAGGATACTAGATGTGCCACCTGGCATTGCCTGCGGATGTCAGCTATACGTCGATAGAGACATTACTGCCAGGGCTGCCTTTTAATGGAAGACGTCCAAGCTGTTACGTGGATAGTAGACCCACTGCCTGGCGTTGCCTCTGAGAGTCACAACTACATGCATAGGACGTTACCGTGTCAATACTGCCTTCCAATGTAAATTACTGCGACACAATGCATGAATAGTAAATATGCTACATCATGCCGCATCTGCACGGAGCAGTATCTACCAACTTTGGAAAACACAGCGCCAGCCTAACCACGAAATTTGGCAACCACTTCATCTATCAACGCACCTAACACACCAAATGTAGCAGATGCCTGGTTAGGATTATTTTTTTTTCCTGATGCAGGACTTGTGATGTTTCGGTGGTCCTCGAGCTTTGTGGTGGCACTGCAATACACTCTCCCGTTTGTACTGCACATCCTCCAGGTTGACAGCGACAACAAAGGGACTTGATACATTGTTAGTTCTCTTGTCGTCGCTCGCTCATCATGGGATGCAAGCAGATGGGACTTGTGATGTTTCCGAGGTCCTTCAGCTTTGTAGTGGCAGTGGAATACACTCTCCCGGTTGTACTGCACATCCTCCAGGTGGACAGCTATGACAAAAGAAGTGTTGTGGACAAAGGAACTCTTTGTTTGTAGCTTGTTGTTCGCCTCTCAACAGCATCCACATATGCCTAAAAACGAGTTGTATTCCACTTTGGGTCTTGTGTGGTTTCCAGCTGCTCTTTCCTCCCATTGTCATGAGGATATACTATACAAGTATATATAGCTTTGAGTCATACTAATTTCATCGCCAGTCTGGGTGGTGTAGTTGGTAGTGCGCCTCATGACAAAGCATGTAATGACTGGTTAATCTAACCTTGGGGTAGTGAGGAAAGTGCAGGTTCGAGTCCTGTCATGCTGGTGACTCTTTTTTTTCCCTTTCCCATTGCCGCTATGCTGTGGGTACACCTGCCCTGTCTGTCAACCCAGAGGATGCTCGATTCAACCACAAACACCACCTAAATGAAATGAAAAGTTCAATAAATATTTTTCCATGTGTGGTGTGCAGTATACCCGGGAGAGTGTATTGTATCACCACCAGAAAGCTCAAGGACCCCCAAAACGTCACAAATCCCATCTGCTTGCATCCCATGATACGCGGGCAACAATGATAGAACCAGCAGCGTATCCAGTCCCTTTGTCGTCCCTGTCAACCTGGAGGATGTGCAGTACAACTGGGAGAGTGTATTGCACTGCCACCACAAAGCTCGAGGACCACCGAAATGTCACAAGTCCCGCATCAGGAAAAAAAAAATTCCTAACCATGCATCTGCTATGTTTGGTACGTTAGGTGCGTTGATAGACGAATCGGTTGCCAAATTTCGTGGTTAGACTTGCACAATGTTTTCCAAAGTTGGTAGGTACCGCTCTCTGCAGATGCAGCATGATGTAGCACATTTCCTAACCACACATTGTGTCGTAGCATTTTACGTTGGAAGGCAGTATTGACACTGTAACGTCTTACGCATGCAGTTGTGACCCTCAGAGGCAACGCCAGGTGGCAGGTCTACTATCCACACAGCAGCTTAGGCATCTTCCGTTAAAAGGCAGCAGTGGCAATAATGTCTCTATCCACACATAGCTGACATCCGTAGGCAATGCCAGACGGCACATCTAGTATCCAGGTTGAAAGGCAGCCTCACAGACAAGCTGGAGTCCTATATATGCGCAGTCGCCATTCAGCAGCAACATCAGGCGGCGCATCTATCCATGCAGGGTGCTTTTGCCACTTCCATTTGAACACTCCACATCAGGAAAAAAATTCTATGTCCAGACGCAGGTGCAGCATCGGGACGCTCCATACACGTCCAAAATGTCTAGACGCTTGGGACACAACCAGAAAAGGTAGTCTCACTGCCGACAACGTGTGTCAGTGCATATGCCACTACAGATGAGAACTGCTAGTGCATATGTGTACTAGACAGAGATAAGCAGCACCTTGGCCATCCAGACAAATAATGCCATGGCAACTGTTGTCCAGATGATGCGTGCCGTAGCATCTGCCTTGCGGATAACACCTGCTATGGCCTCTGCCTTCTGGACGAGGAGTGTCAGGGCATTTTACCTTCCAGACACAGAGTGTCAAGGCAAATGTCCTACAGACTACGCGCGCTGCGGCATCTGCCTTCCATGTGATGCACATCACAGCATCTGCCTTCCAGATGAGGAGAGTCAGGGCATTCCGCTACAGGACCCAGCATGTCTCTTACAGATGCAGAGTGTCAAGGCAAATGTTGTCCGGACGACACAAGCTACAGCATCTGCCTCCCTGACAAGGAGTGTCATGGCATTCCACTTTGGGACACAGTGTGTCTCTTACAGATGCAGAGTGTCAAGGCAAATGTTATCTGGACGGCATGTGCCACAGCATCTGCCTTCTGGACGAGGAGTGTCAGGTCATGATTCCTTCCGGACGCAGAGTGTCAAGGTAAATGTCCTCCGGACGACTTGCATCATGGCATCTGCCTTACAGATGACGTGCGCCACGGCATCTGCCTTCCGGATGAGGAGTGTCAGGGCATTATTCCTTCCAGACACAGAGTGTCAAGGCTAATGTCATCCGGACGGCGTGAGCCACAGCATCTACCTTCCAGACAAGGAGTGTCAGGGCATTTGACATCCAGACACAGCGCGTGTCTTACAGACGCAGAGTGTCAAGACAAATTTCTTCCAGACACCCAGTGTCAAGGTAAATGTCATCTGAACAGCATGTGCCATGGCATCCGCCTTCTGGACGAGGAGTGTCAGGGCATTATTACTTCTGGACGCTGAGTGTTAACGCAAATGTCATCCAGACGCTGTGAGAAGATCGACATGCTTCGTGAGATTGTTAACACAGCTCTCTAAGTGACAGTGGGAAGTTGTACAATATGATGCGATGAGTACAATGTCGATAAGGATGCCAACAGCGTGGTTGGCATTGGTAGGATGTGAATAGTACGATTTTGACAAGGATGGCAGTGAGGATGATGCCGGCCACAAGAACAATCGCAAAAAAGACATGGCGAGAAGACTGACATATTTCGTGAGATTATTAGTGCAGCTCTCTAAGTGAGAGTGGTAAGTTGTACAATATGACGCGATGAGTACGATGTCGATGAGGATGGCGGTCAGGATGATGCCGGCCGCATGGACAACCATGAATAAGATGCAGTGTGAAGATCGACGTGCTTCGTGAGATTGTTAGCGCTACTCTCAAAGTGACAGTGGGAAGTTGTACAATACAATATGATGAGTACGATGTCGATGAGAATGGTGGTGAGGATGATGCCAGTGGCATTGATGGCATCAGAAGCAGGCGATGAGTATGACGTCAGGATGGAGGTGAGGATGTTGCCGGCCGTAAGGACAATCATGAATAAGATGCAGTGAGAAGATCGACGTGCTATGTGAGATTGTTAGTGCAGCTCTCTAAGTGACAGTGGGAAGTTGTACAATACAACGCGATGAGTACGATGACAATGAGGATGTTGGCAAGGATGACACCAGCCACAGGGACAATTGCGAATAAGTCGCTGTAAGAAGATCAACATACTTCGTGAGATTGTTAGCGCAGCTTTCTAAGTGACAGTGGGAAGTAGTAGAATACGATGCGATGAGTATGATGTGGATGAGAATGGCAGTGAGGATGATGCCGGCCGCAAGAACAATCACTAATAAGATACGGTAAGAAGATCGACGTGCTTCGTGAGACTGTTAGTGCAGCTCTCTAAGTGACAGGGGGATGTTGTAAATTATGATGCGACGAGTATGATATCGATGATCATGGCAGTGAGGATGATACCGGACGCAAGGACAATTGCGAATACCACGCGGCGAGAAGATCGATGTGCTTCATGAGATTGTTAGCACAGCTCTCCAAGTGAGAGACAGTGGGAAGTTGTACAATACGATGCGACGCTACATGTACGATGTCGATCAAGATGGCAGTGAAGAGTTTGCCTCAGTGTGGATGATCGTAAGTAAGATGGTCATGTGCGATGGGTGTATGATGAAAGGCAAAGAAAAAGGGTAGAATTGCTGCCTGTGCCGTCATATTTTGCAAGCGGAGCTCTGATAAGCATGCCAAGCTGTGGTAAGCGTGCCGACCTGTGGTAAGTGTGCTGACCTGTGGTAAGTGTGCTGACCTGTGGTAAGTGTGCCGACCTGTGGTAAGTGTGCCGACCTGTGGTAAGCGTGCCAAACTGTACGAAAGCACAGGCGCTAACAAATGCCACCTTTGAAGTTGCATGTGAAATCACACGCAAGGTGCGAAACTGGTGAATTCCACTCCCATAGTCGTCAATACCCTGGAACCCGCAGTTTATATTCTCCTAATTGTTTCCTGTCATACCAATTTAGTCTGGTTGAAACATTGCGCATACTAGCTCCTACTTTGCAGCGTTGTGATGCTGTTGCAACCAATTGTGGAGATTTCATACAATATAACACTCCAATGCATATATCATTTACCTCTTCGGCATCACTACCTTGAAAAACAGGAGTCAATGCATATTACATTTTTGGTAAGACTGAATTGATATGGCAGGAAACAATTGGGTGAATATGAACTGCAGGTTCTAGGGTATTGACGACTTTGGGAGTGGAATTCACCAGTTTCGTGCATTGCATGTCATTTTGCATGCACCTTCAAAGGTGGCATTTGCTAGCGCCTGTGCTTTCGTACGGTTTGGCACGCTTACCACAGCTCGGCACGCTTACCACAGCTCTGCTTACAAAAATATGATGGCACGGGCAGCAATTCCACCCTTTTTTCTTTACCTTTCATGATACGCCCATCACACATGACCATCTTACTTGCAATCATCCACACTGAGGCAAACTCTTCACAGCCATCTTCATCGACATCGTACATGTCATGTCACATCATATTGTACAACTTCCCACTGTCTGTCACTTGGAGAGCTGTGCTAACAATCTCACAAAGCACATCGATCTTTTCGCTGCGTCTTATTCGTGATTGTCCTTGCGGCAGGCTTCATCCGCACTGCCATCCTCATTGACATCATACTAATTACGTCGTATTGTACAACTTCCCACTGTCACTTAGAGAGCTGCGCTAACACTCTCATGAAGGACTTTGATCGTCTCACCGCATCTTATTCGCGATTGTCCTTGCAGCTGGCATCATCCTCACTGCAAATCTCATTGACATTGTACTTGTTGCATCGTATTATACAACTTCCTCCTTTGTCTGTCCCACTGAAAGTTGTGCTAACAATCTCAAGAAATTCGTCGATCTTCTCGCAGCATCTTATTCACGATTGGCCTTGCGGCTGGCATCATCCTTACCTTCATTTTCATCCACATCGTACTTGTCGCATCGTATTGTACTACTTCCAACTATCACTTAGAGAGCTGTGCTAACAATCTCACAAAGTATGTCGATCTTCTCACCGCGTCTTATTCACGGTTGTCCTTGCTGCGGGCATCATCCTCACCGTCATCCTCATCGACATCGTAATCGTCGTGTCGTATTGTACAACTTCCCACAGTCACTTAGAGAGCGGCACTAACAATCTCACGAAGCATGTCAATCTTCTCACTGCGTCTGTCACAAATCTGACGTGACACGCCCCTGGGAGCCGCTGCAGGCGCTGCTATCACCCTTGCCAGCCTATAGCTCCTCCTCAACTCCGCTGCCGCAGCCATGGTCATCCTCCACGTCTAGGCGCCTCGCTCGATTATACCGCTCCGGTAGCGATATCTCTCAAACCTGACCGCCAGCCAGTCTAGATCCTTCTCCTTGTTTCCGTTTGGGTATGCTTGCACGTCCTTTCCCCTGTTGTCTCTGTCATGTTACTTGCACGTCCTTTCTCCTGTTGTCGCCGTTATGTTGTGTACGCGTCCTTCTCCTGTCATTGTTACATATGTTGTTTCCTGTTGAGTATGTATGCACTTCTTTTCTCTCTGTTACCTGTTCCTACTTGCATGACTTTTCTACTGTTGCTGTGAGTAGAGTGTTGGCCACGCAGTGGCTGTGTGCGATCATGTGTTTTCCTTGGGTGCGGCAATTGAGTCATGATGAGGGATGGAGGAACTGTGTCAGTCTTGCGGGCAAGCTGTGATTCCACAGAGGGAAGGAAAAGTATAAAGGACGGGCGCGGTAGCTAGTCTGGAGATTCTTCTCCACGCAATCTATTATCCTTCACTCCCCCGCAAAATTTCATTCGCCGCCAAATAACTTTTTATTCCCACTACCGATTTCGCTGGAAATACCCTCTGGAGCTTCATAACTCCACGGTCTTTCCATCTACAAACTCGCTGGCCACCTCTCACTTCTTTGTTGTTGCTGAGCGCCCAATTTCGCTCCGCATCGCGGTTGCCCGGTTACCGAACAATGTCCACCCCTGCTCTGAAAAGTGGACACCTGTCCACGAAAACTCTGCATCACCATGGCAACCATCTTCACCTCCATGGCAAAGGGCAAAGCCAGCCAAAACAACAAACCCGTCGCTTGGGGGGTGTTCCTCCACCCCACCACCAACCACATTCACACCACCACCGCCTCCGATCCCAACCCCGCAACGAAGCATCCCCCTTAACATATTCAACGCAGAGCTGGTCTATGCGCCCGACTGGGACCACGATACCGACACACTGGCCATTTTCCTCGCGTGGAAATCCGAACTGGACCACACCACCGCTACCAACGACACCACCGAATGGCTACTCGAACGGATCTGCCATTTTATCCGCGCCGAAATGACACACCAATTCGCAAAGCAATCAGTCACCGTCAAAATCCCTGGCCTTAAAGAGATGAAGGAGAGGGACCTGGAGATGCAGAAAGAAATCTCCCAGTTGACCAACACCATCACCATGCACTCGGAGCAAATCGCCACCCTATCCGCACGTCTCATCCCCGCCGCCGCTCCTGCAGCCCCCAGGGTTGTGCCAGCACTCCCCCAACAACGCCAGAAGCCACCCACCACCACCAAGCCTCCCCCAGGTCCTGCACCAACCTACGCACAGGTAGCAGAAAAACAGCCGAGGGAGTTTACAGAGGTTAGGGGCAAGAAGGCCAGGAAGGAGACGATCCTCCTGAAGTCTTACCCGACGGCGGACTGGCTGATATTCTTCAGCCTAACGACCGCACCCAACAACTGCAAGGAGGCCGCAGACCGCGCACTCCAAGTGGCCAACAAGACCATCACCACCCATGCCGACATCGAACACCCGCCCCTCATCCTGGCAAACATCACTGCCACCAACAACCTCATTTTCACAGTCGCACCTCAGCACCTGAGCACCAGCTACGAACCATACCTAGCCATCCTCGAGGAGACACTCTACGAATTCCCAATCGCATCATCCAGGGTCAGTCAGCGATGGACCTGTTTCATCGTCCATGGCATCCCGACCACCACCACACCTGAATCCGCCCGTACCAAAATCGAATCATCCTACCCGTCCCTCCGAATGGGCCAAACACTGCGTTGGCTCACCAGCCGTGAACGCCGCCAGGGTAAAGAGGCCTCCTCCATGATCGTCACATTTATAGGTGAGATGACGAAGAAGTCTCTTGGTGCAACCAGCCTCGCCGTGTTCAACCGCGAATGCACTATTGCCGAATACATCACCTTCAGCCCTGCCACCCAATGCAACAAATGCCAGACCTTTGGGCACCCAATGCAACGCTGCACCGCCAGCAACCACATCTGCGCTGTGTGTGCACAACCCCACCCCACCAAGGATCATCCGTATGCGATAACGAACTGCAGAGCAGGGCACTCTTGCAACCACCCGCCGATCTGCTGCGCCAACTGCCTACAACCACACAAAGCCTCCAACTGAAGCTGCTCCACCTATGTCAAGATTATGCTGGGAATGCGCCGCGACAACGCGGCAACCATTGACACGACAATGGCCACCTAGAGAGCGCTCAAAAGGTAAGGGTATTACACTGTCTCCTTTAACGAAGTTTCTTTCCACTGCAAGTCTCCTTTATAATGTACCCACAAAATGCTTTGATTTCGGCCAGTGGGGAGGACAGGTTGTCATGAGTCTTTCTGTACGGTCGCTCACTGTTACGATTTCTTTGGTACCATGCTTTTACGTTTTCTTTGGTGCTGTGCGGTTACTTTTCGGCGGTAACGGGAAAGATGGAAGCTCCATGGGGGTGGTACGGTGGCAGGAGCGCATATAGTCTGTAGTACTGAGCGCAATTGATTGAAGTCGTATATTATCCTCATAGCACCCCCCAAAACTTCACTGTTTTTGTGATACCAAAAATCTTCTTTTCCAATTAAGTTGTCAACAACTCCGGAAAGCCACCTCACGAGTTGGTCAATAGTTAATTAACTAGAGGCCGCACCCCTCCGGAACCCTCCTGGGAATTTTCCCTCCTGTCGCCGCCTGCTTTTCGTGATTTTCGTACGTAGCCAAACTATCACCATCTTGCTAAAAGGATTCATGTCCACCAACAACCCCGGTCTAGGATCCCTCGGCGCCTTACTCCGCCCAAACACCCGCGCCACCACCGAAATCTCTACACACCGCACCCCCAGAGCCCGCTCCCAGCAGCACCCCTCCCGATACAACCTTCAACCTCCTACGGTCGTGACCTCACGGTCACCCTCCCCTGCAAAGCGAGCACACAAGGAGAAGGACAGCGACTCTGACTCTCAATCTAACTCCGACAACTCTGGAGACGAAGGAGGGGAAGAAAACAATGACAACACCATGGACTTCCAACACACCGAACACGACAACGCAATGCAAGCGATTGGTGGAGATATTGACGAGCTCACCAGCACTGCCCCCCAGATGGCAGCCCCACTCAGCCCAGAGTATGCTGCACTCCGCACTGACATCAAAATCATCACCAGCAACCTCATAGACCAATTCGCCAGAAGCATGTGCACCGAGATCTCCGATCTCTTCGCCAAAAACAACACCACCTTTCAGAACGCCAAAAACAGCCTGACCAAGCAAATCGCCACACTGGGCACCCAAGTCACCCAAATGCAACAACTCCTCTCAGCCACACAGGGCCCTGCAGCCACCGCCAAGCCGGCCGGGGGCCCAAGAAACACCAGCCCCAACCCAAAGAAAGAGAGAAAGAGAAAGGGGAAGGGAGCTATCGAGAACAATTACAATGTCAACAACCCACCGACCAACAACAGCACCAGCACCCACACATACGCTGACGCCGCCAAGACACCCACTGCCCAACCAAACCCACCAACTGAACATGCCATACACGCCACCAACGTTGAAGGATGGGAGAACTTGAAGAAGAAAACCCAAGGAAGGAAGCCCGCTATAGCCAAGCTTATTCCGACCATGTACCCCCAAGCAGAATGTGAGGTCACCTGCCACTTCCCGGGTGCCTCCCCCGCCGAAGCCGCCCTCCATGCCAAACAAGACTGTATCACCCGCCAGACCATCACTAACACCGCTCTCCACCGAGTCAACAAAGCCCTGGTTGACAACCAGGACGTAACTGCCCCCCTATTCCTCTGCGCCCGGGTAACCATGCGTGGATCCATCATCTTCACTACTACCAACACCCAAAAGAACATCATCTACGAAGACTACACGATGATCATCGCCGACGCCCTCTCTTGCTATGGCAAGTGCGAGAAGGTCAAAATCGGGAAGCGCTTCAGCCAGTACCTGCTCCATGGAGTCCTGACCCACCTCTCCCTGCCTGATATCTCCGACAGCATTGCCACGAACTACCCCCAGCTGGTCCAATGCTAGACGCCACACTGGCTCATCCCGGCAGACTGATGCGAACAAAAAGCAACCTCGACAATAGTCATGACCCTGAGCAGCAGCACCAAGAAGGCTGACATTGGATGATACTACCTCACCATCTGCAACCGCGAATGCCAACTTGACAACTACATCTCATACGGAAGAAGCACCCAGTGTCAGAACTGCCAGGGCTACGGACACCCCGCCGCCCTGTGCAACAACCCGTCCCACTGCGCCGTCTGTGTGGATGCCCACGAAACAAAAGACCACCCATACACCATCCCGGCCTGCAAGAGAGGCCCCACCTGCACCCACCCACCAATCTGCTGTGCCAATTGTGATGCACCCCACAAGGCCAGCGACCCCAACTACCCCACACACTTCAAGACCCAATCCCTCAACAACAACATGAATACGAAGGCCACGACCACCCCAGGAGATGCCCCCATGGCGGGAATGACCGAATAAAATACCCTCCTATACTGTCGGGTCTGTACAGCTGCTGAACTGTGGGAGGGGCCAAGCGACTACGATTTTAGCATTGCAAGAGTTTGCAAGAAAACCCGAAAACCTTATCTGCCTCTTTCAAGAACCGTGGTGCGATAGACATGGAAACCCTCCCACTATGCCAAACTTCGACATGTTCACCCCAACACCAACATGGCCCAGATGCGCACCCTACGTACGCCGTGTGCCTGGGCTCAGTGCTACTACCACCTTTACGGCCCAGGATTCCTTCCTGGGCACCACCATCACATCCCTACAGCAACAACATACCACCTCATTCACCCTATACAACCTATACTCCCCTGGATGACCGGACCCAGTAGTGGCCATCCTCCCTACCATCGACCTACCAACAGACTGCCTCCTGATGGGGGACCTCAATGCCCACCACACATGGTGGCAGGGCCCACTGCCCCCAGCGGCAACCACCTCCCTGGCTAGCCACACCATCGCCAACTGGCTCACAGAAAACAACTTACACCTCCGCAACATAATAGCTACCCCCACCCACCACACCCGAAATGGGGGGCAACCCTCCACCATCGACCTATGCCTCTCCAGGGGCAAGACGATACAGCTGGTCATCGCCCTGGTGATTGACCACGACACCACCTCGGACCATAGCTCTCTCACCGCCTCTCTCTCGCTACCCTCAAATGCAGCACCACAGAAGGCCCAGCACTGCTGGTGCAAGGCTGACTGGGGAAGCTTCGCCTCCCACATAGAGGCCGCCCGGATGGACCTCTCAAACCTCCAAGGGACCGAGGATACCCTCTGCGTCGTCACCAACATTACCCATCTCATCCACGAAGCAACCAACCCTGCCATCCCCAGGAAAGATCCACAGAAACAGGAGGCACCATGGTGGAACCAAAACCTGACACTGGCAAAAAGAGCAGTCAAACGGGCAGAAAGACGAGCCCGCCGAGAACCCAATGACACCAACCAGAAAGACAGACAATATAAACAGCACAATTGGTCAAAAATGGTACGCAATGCCAAAACAGCGTACCAAATCCAACAGCTCCAAGCCGCATCATCCAAAAACATCTGGAAAACCATCTACCACCACAATACACATCACAAACCAATCCCTCCCCTCAACGGACAAACAACCTTTAAAGACAAATGCAATGTACTACGCAATGCGCTCTTCCCCTCAGTTAACACAAACCCACGAACACGACTCCCCCCTGACCTCCTCACCTCCACAAAGGACATCCGCCACCACACAAGGCCAGTCACACTACAAGAGACACATCTGGCGATTACCCACCTGAAATATGGAACCTCAGTCGGCCCAGACGACATCTCATACAGCACCCTACGTCACTTCAATGCTGCGGCCCCTCACCTACTCCCGCAACTGTTCACAGCCTACCTCACCTGGGGCATCCATCCACCAGAATGGAAAACAGCAAACTGCGTGGTCATCCCCAAACCAGGCAAGAAAACATACCCCGACCCCAAGTCCTACCACCCTATCTCCCTCCAATCATGCTTTGGGAAACTCCTGGAATCCATCGTCGCCAAGCGGCTCTCCCAGGCCGCCCTCACCTCTGGGGCCATACACCCCTCACAGATGGGAGCCCAGGCAGAAAACTCCACAATCAATACCCTACTCAGCACAATTACCCCTATCGCCAGGGCAATCAGCCAGAAGAAAGCAGCAAACAGAACCCCACTACGATCGGCTGTCCTCACCCATGACATCGAGGACGCCTTCAACCAAGTCCACCCAGCAACGCTCTGGGAGGTTATGCAACAACGACGCATGCCCCAATACCTGACGGAGTGGGTCACTGCCTTCAACACTGACCGGAAAATCGCCTTCAGCTTTGACGAACAATCAGAACAGCCCCAACCATACAAGTTTGGGCTGCCCCAGGGATCCCCAGTCTCCCCAGCCCTGTTCCTCATCTACAGCAACGCCATGCTGGAAAAGAGCCACCAACCCCACGACACGATCGACACATTCTACGTAGACAACGTATGCATGGTCCAAATGTCAACAATGATCGCCAGAGCCAACACACTTCTCGAAGAAAGGACTGAAGAACACCTCAGCTAGGTCGTTCACCTCGGACTAACCTTCCCACCACCCAAGACTGAACTGCTCTATTGCCTTCCTCTCACCAGCAAAGATAAGAATAGGAGTCTCAGCGCACACCCCCCCCTCAGAATCAACAACAACACCATTGCAGCCACACCACAAATCAAGTACCTAGGAGTATACATTGATGAATCACTCAGCTTCCTACACCATGCCACCATGGCAGCAGCCAAGGGCAACCAGGCCCTCAGCAGTCTCAACTTCCTACAACACCACTCTAGGGGCATCCCCGTGCAAGTAGCCCACCACCTGGCAATGGCGGCAATCCTCCCCACAATGTTCTGGGCATCACCAGCATGGTGGACGGGCACCCTGATGATCACTGCAACCTTACACACCACCTACAACTCAGTCGCCTGATGGATTATGGGACTTCCCCTCAACACCAGAACAATGAACCTTATCACACTATCACAACTCCTGCCAATGGAGGTGTACCTGGACTACCTATCCCTGAAATATGCTATCCGACTCCACTTCCTCCCCCAACACCATGCTCTGGGCCCGCCACAAGCCCTAACAGAGACCCACCCCAACCTCCCAGGACTCCACCGCCTCTACTCACTCAGCAAGCACCTAGTACAAGGCAAACTGGAGAACCGCACCACCACCTCGACAGCAGATGGAACCAACATGCTCCCCTCTCCAAACCCAGACAAAACAATAACACCCCAACAGCTCCATGAAGAATGGCTCCACACACTACCAAACCACACCGTTGCAGTCTACACAGACGGCTCTAAACTTGAGAATGGATCTGTTAGGTGTGGATGGGCAGCCTTTCACTGCGGTGACCAACGACTCTACTGGCTGGGGGAAGGCAGCTGCCACCTAGGCAACCGGGCTGAGGTGTACAACGCCAAACTCCACACAATTCAAGAAGCAGTCACATCCCTCCTCACTACCACCGCACCACGAGCCACAGCAATTATCTGTGTGGACAACAGGATGGCACTCAAAACACTACAATTCAACAAACACAACCACGAATACGCCCGCTGTGCCCTGGAAATGATTAGCGACCTCAGCCTCCTGGGCTGGGAGATCTCCACCACCTGGTGCCCCTCCCACTGCAACATCAACGGCAATGAACGAGCCGACACACTCGCCAAATGGGGAGCCTCCTATGGCGTCCCCTGCCGCTTCACACTCACCGCCAAGACACGGCTACTGGCTCAAGCACGAGGGGAGCTCCTCCAACGGTGGAAAACAGAACTACCACTCTCGAAGCCCTCATTCAAGTTTCCCAGCCACCTCCACAGGGTGAACTGGGCTGACACACAAGCAATATGGAGGGTCTTCTGCAACCGATCGCCCTCCGACCCACCCCCCAACATCAAAGCAGACCCATGCCCTTACGGCACAGACCTCACCTCCTCTCACCACCTACTGCGAGACTGCCCGCTGCTGATGCCGCAGCGGGCACTCCTCCACAAAGCCACCACAGGAGACATCCAGTCCCTAGAGTTCATCACCGCACCCGAAAACTCAAACCCACTGCGCCACTTCCTACCGGCAACTGTCCTGGGACACTCTGCACTCATCCGGTTCGACGGAAGCCACAAAACACCAGACTGCACCAATGCAAGTGACTCGGCCTCTCCCAAGCCGGACTTCGGTGCTTTCGAACCATAAACAATATCACGACCGACACGATGAACAGGAGGAAGGACAGAGGCGATCGGTTTCTTTTGTACTGTCAGAGCATTTCCTTGGTTCCTTGTCCTGTGTCATGCGTTGCGATCCTTGATTCCTCTCCTGTTTGTTCTTTTCCTTAGTGCGTCTACTTCTTCAGTGGACGGGAAAGATGGAAGCCCCATGGGGGCGTTATGGCAAGGAGGGACACACAAAACCTGTAGTGTTAAAGCACGATAGATCGAAATCAAATCTTATCTCCAACAACCCCCCTACGTTTTGAAAAGAACTTTTCTCCCTCACCACCAATTTCAATAAAAACGATCTCAAAAGGTTCCCTGCGTCTCGGGCTACATCCTCATCCCCTGGGAAGCCGATTCGGTTGAGTTTCGTTTCTGACCTTACTTCGACCCCCATCCAGGATCGCGGACCCTGCGTATCCGCTCATCACCAACACGGTTGCAACCCACCTCATGTCCTCCTCTGGCAGTGGCCAGATCTCCATGGAGTCCTTCATTCGCCCTGGTGCTTCCATGACCTTGGGCATCAGGAAAAAAAAAAATTGCGTCCTGTGCGTCTGGACGCACAAGACACTCTGGACGCTTCGGACGCAACCTGCTTAACTCGGACGCAGTTCGCCATGGCACCGTGCATCCGGACGCAGCTCGCCACGGTATCTGCTTACCGGACGGAGCATGTCAGGGCATTTTCCTTCTGGACGCAGCCGTGTCAGGGCATTTTCCTTCTGGACGCAGCCGTGTCAGGGCAAATGGCGTCTGGACGACGCGTGTTATGGCACCGCAGTCACACTGGCTGTCAAGGCACAGAACATTGCAGCAAATACTCTTGTTGCATTCGCAAACACGCAGCAGGTTCCAGGCATAGTGACTCAGTCCAGTTCTATTCATTATATCTAATGTACATCTATATATGCTACTATCACACTTCACGCGGAAACAAAGGAAAGTTGGCAAATACGACACAACGTGTTCAGCACGACGTGATGAGCACGACGAGATGAACACGACACGATGAGCATGACGACTATGAGGAGGATGGCGATGAGCACCCCAACGGCGGCGAGGATGATAGCAAGTAGGACGCAGTGAGTATGATTGCGAGCTTTGTGATATGGTTAGCACAGCTCTCAGAGTGACAGACAGCGGGAAGTTGTACAATACAACGTGACAAGTACAATGTCAATGAGGGTGCCGGCGGCGAGAACGATAGCGGGTAGAACGTGGCAAGTATGATGTCAATGAGGGTACCGGTGGCGAGAACGATAGCGGGTAGGATGCGGCGAGTGTGGCAGCGCATAGGACGCGGTGGGTATGGGAGTGAGTAAGACGCGACTATTATGTGGCGAGCTTTGTGACATGGTTAGCGCAGCTCCCAGAGTGACAGAGACACCGGGAAGTTGTATAATACACAGTGACGAGTACAATGTCAATGAGGGTGCCGGCGGCGAGGACGATAGCAACTAGGACGCGGCGAGTATGTATGCAAGTAAGACACGGGGAGTATGATGGCAAGCTTTGTGACAAGGTTAGCGCAGCTCTCAGAGTGACAGAGACACCGGGAAGTTGTACAATACACAGTGACGAGTACGATGTCAATGAGGGTGCTGGCGGTGAGAACGATAGGGGGTAGGATGCGGCGAGTGTGGGCGAGTAGGATGCAGCAAGTATGAGAGCGTGTAAGACGCGGCAAGTATGATGGCGAGAAAGGCGCAACGAGTAAGATGTCGATTAGGAAAATGTCGACGAGTAGGACGAGGTGAAAGGAGAAGAAAAAAGGGGTCTATCTATGAGTGATGAGCGAGCCGAACCTTGCGAAAGTGCAAGTGTTAGTAGTGGCTTGGCACTTTCTATTGCCATCGTACTCGTCGCGTCTTTGACGCCATCATACTCGCCGCGACTTACTCGCCGCGTCCTACTCACTATCGTCCTCGCCACTGGCACCCTCATTACATCATACTCCTCACTGTGTATTGTACAACTTCTCGGTGTCTCTGTCACTCTGAGAGCTGCACTAACCTTGTCACAAAGCTCGCCATCATACTCGCCGTGTCTTACTTGCAATCATACGCGCCGCGTCCTACTTGCTATCATCCTCGCCGCCGGCACCCTCATTGACATCATACTCACCGCATCTTACCCGCTATCGTTTTCACCACCGGCACCCTCATTGACATTGTACTCGTCACGTTGTATTGTACAACTTCCCGCTGTCTGTCACTCTGAGAGCTGCGCTAACCATGTCACAAAGGTCACTATCGTACTCACCGCATCTTACTTGCAATCATACTTGCCGTATCCTACTTGCTATCGTCCTCGCCGCAGGCGGCGTGCTCATTGCCATCCTCCTCATAGTTGTCATGCTGATTGCGTCGTGCTCATCACGTCGTGCTGATTGCGTCGTGCTCATTGCATCGTGCTCAACGCATTGTGTCGTATTTGCCAACTTTCCTTTGCTTCTGCACGAAGTGTGGTAGTAGCATATATAGATGTACATTAGATAGAATGAATAGAACTGGACTGAGTCGCTATGCCTGGAACCCGCTGCGTGTTTGCGAATACGACAAGAGTATTTGCTATGATGTTCCGTGCCTTGACAGACAGCATGACCGTGGTGCCATGACATGTGTCGTCCGGACGCCATTTGCCCTGACACGGCTGCGCCCAGAAGGAAAATGCTCTGACAGGGCTGCATCCAGAAGGAAAATGCCCTGACACGGCTGCATCCAGAAGGAAAATGCCCTGACACGCTCCGTCAGGTAAGCAGATGCCATGGTGAGCTGCGTCCGGACGTACGGTGCCCTGGCATATGGCGTCCGAATGCATAGTGCCATGACGTGCTTCGTCCGAATTCACATTGCCTGTGCATTTCGCGTTGGGAGTGGTATGTGCCCTGCCAGAGTGGGTCCAGAGCATCCCTTGCACCTGGTGTGTCCAGACGCAGCCTGTGCGTCCGGACGCAGATTTTTTTTCCTGATGGGCTCCCGTCCCCGCTCACCAGCGAATCTCCCTTGTGAGAAGAGCATCTCTGGATCCGATACCAATGAGAGAGACCTGGATGAGAACAGGATGGATTTCCAAGACACCGAACCCATCACCGAGACCCAGACAATCAGCAACGATATTGATCTCCCAGAATATGTTGCTCCCAAGCTGCCCCCCCCACTGAGTGCTGAATATGCAGCCCTACGTTCTGACTTCGAAATCATCACTCAAGCAGCTATGGAATGCCTCTACACCCGGATCGCTGGAGACATCGTGAAGTCAGTGGCCGATACCACTATTGCCTTCAAGAAAACCACTGACCAGTTGCACAACCAGATCACTTCACTGGGTTCCGATGTCACGCAGCTGCAGACGTAGCTTCTCACCCACCAGCAACATCTTGCCCAACCCCCCGTGAAGGCACCAGTGGCAGCTCCAACCAAGAAAGTCCTCAAGCTGCAACTTACAAAGAAGAATGCCGGCAAAGACGTAGCTGGGTCCACCACTCCTACCACCTTGGATACCACTCTCCCAGCACCAGTGACTGCTCAAAAGAACCCACCCACTGGTACTTGTGGATAAGAAACTGTACCGAGTGGCATCCAGAAGCAGAAGACGCCCCCTCCAAAACTTATTCCCACCAAGTATCCACAAGCCGAGCGTGAAGTCACATGCCACTTTCCGAATGGCACTACCAACGACACAGGGGACATTCAGCCAGACAAAACCTATGCCGAACGTCAGGTTGTGGCAGATACTGCACTCCGTCATGTCAACGCTGCCCTGGTCAACAACAAGGACGTTCTCGTACCTCTGTTCATCCGCGCTCGAGTCACCGTATGTGGTTCGGTCATTCTCACCACCAGCAATGCCCAGCACAACGTCATATATGAGGACTACTCTACGATCATTGCCGATGCCCTCTCATACTACGGGAAGTGTGAGAAGGTGGAGATTGGTAAACGCTATAGCCAATTTCTGCTGCACAGAGTCCCCACGTACCTCTCTCTATCTGAAATCTCCCAGAGCATTGCTACTAATTACCCCCAGCTGATACAAGGGCAGATTCCACACTGGCTTTTACCCGCTGACCGGTGCGAGCACAAGACAAACTCCACAGTGGTGATGACGCTTACTGGCAATGTCAAAAAGGCTGACATTGGATGCCGGAACCTTTTTGTCTGCAACTGGGAATGCCAACTGGACGACTACATCACATATGGACGCAGCACTCAATGTCGCAACTGTCAAGGATATGGTCACCCTGCTGCCCTCTGCCAAAACAACTCATGCTGTGCTGTCTGTGCCAGCCCTCACGAGACATGAGAGCACCCATGCACCCTCCTAATCTGCAAAAAAGGCCCTGCCTGTACCCATCCACCGAATGTTGCGCCAATTGCAACGCACCCCACAAAACCAGCGACCCGAACTGCCCGGAACGAATTAAACTCCGCATCTTCAACAAGACAACTTCTACAACAGAGCAGGGAGACGCCCCCGGTCTGCCCCCATCTCATCTCATCAAGGCAGCAGAAGCAAGCCCTCGGTCCCACACGACGATCCGTAACACACACGCACCATTTCAGCCAAAGGGAAAAAAAAAAAAAGGGGGAGCAGCCAATTAGATGGCCCTCCCTGCATCCGTTGGGTCCGTACAGCTGCTGAACTGTACGCGAGGCCAAGCAATGACAATCTCAGCATTGCAAGATTTTTCAAGAAAACCAGAAAACCTTATCTGCCTCCTCCAAGAACCATGGTGCGATAGACATGGAAACCCACCCTCATTACCAGGATTTAATGCCTTTACCCTAACCCCAACGAAACCCAAATGAGTGACGTACGTACGCCACACATCTGGCCTGATCGTTACCACCACTTTCACAGCCGCAGACTCATTCCTGGGCACTACATTCACCACGCCACACAATCAGAAAAAGTTTACACTATTTAATTTTTATTCCCCTGGCCGATCGGAACCGCTGGCTACTATTCTTCCTACAATCAAGCTACCAATGGACTGCATACTTATGGGAGACCTGAACACACACCACTCGTGGTGGTAAGGAATCCTCATGCAGACACTATGCACCTCCCAAGCAAGCCACACGATCGCGAACTGGCCTGAGGACAACAATTTCCATCTGCAGAATCAGCCAGGATCCCCACACACCACCCCAGGAATGGCGGACAGCCCTCCACCATCGACTTATGTCTCTCCCGGGGATCAGTGACCCAATCAATCCTAACATTGGCTGTTGACCATGAGTCCACCTCTGACCACAGTGTGATCAGTATCGCCCTATCCCTACCCTTGACTATGGCACCGACAGTACCCTGTCGGTGTTGGCGAAAGGCCAACTGGCGAACGTTTGACGACACAATTAAGTCTGCTGGGATGGAACTTTCACACCTTCAAGGGATGAACGACACGCTCTGAGCAATTTCCAACATCACAAAACTCATTCACCAGGCAGTCGACAAAGCCATCCCATTGAAGAAATCACGGAAAACGGAAGCACCCTGGTGGAACCACAGTCTGACACTGGCAAAGCAGAGTGTCAAGCGTGCGGATCGACAGGCAGGTGTCCAACCCTCAGATGCAAACCGAGAAAACAGTCAATACAAATGCCACAAGTGGTTGACAATGGTATGCAATGCCAAAACAGCCTATCGAATCCACCAACTCGAAGCTGCCTCTACACGAACAGTGTGGAAAACCATCCGACATCACAACACACACCACAGGCCTATTCCGCCACTCGAGGGGCAGTCAGACTTTCAGGGAAAATGCGATGCATTACGCACTGCACTCTTTCCTGAGATCAATACCGAAGGTTGGACACCACTCCCCCCAAACCTTCTTACCTCCAAGAAAGATTTCCGCCACCATACAAGAGATGTCACTGCGAAAGAAATACAGCTGGCACTTTCACACCTGAAATATAGCACATCAGGTGGACCAGACAGCATCACCTATGACACCCTATGACAATTCAATAACGCTGTCCCATATCTGCTTCCTCACCTCTTCACTGCATACCTCAGACATGCCGCCCATCCACCAGAGTGGAAAATTGCCAACTGTGTCATCATTCCCAAACCCGGAAAGAAGTCATACTCGCACCCGAAATCCTACCGCCCAATCTCACTCCTGTCATGCTTTGGGAAACTCCTGGAATCAATTGTGGCAAAACGGCTGTCCCAAACTGCCCAGATGTGCGGAGCGACTCACCCTTCACAAATGGGAGCCCAACCTGAGAACTCCGCTATTGATGCACTACTGCGAGCTATCATGCCCATTGCCAGCTCTATTAGCAAGAAGAAGACAACCAACCCAAACCCCACGCGACCAGCAGTGCTTACCCTCAACATTGAGGGTGCTTTCAACTAGGTCCACCCTCTGACACTCCTGGAAGTTATGCGCCAACGACAGATGCCATCTTACCTCGTTAAGTGGGTGGCCGCTTTTAACACTGACCAGAAAATCACTTTTGGCTTCGACATGCAGTCCGAAGAACCGCAAACATACCAATGTGGCCTGCCACAAGGGTCTCCCGTTTCACTGATTCTATTCCTTGTCTACAGCAATACAATGCTGGAAAAGCAGCATTACCCTGCCAACGCAATAGACACCTCATATGTGGACGATGTCTGCATGATACAGATGTCGTACACAGTCTCCAGAGCCGATAAACACCTCGAAGAGCGAACAGAACAACATTTGTAGAAAGGCGTATGCCTCGGACTCACATTCGCCACATCCAAAACTGAGTTACTCTATTGCCTACCTCTTACCAGCAAGGATAAGAACAAGAGTCTCTCATCACATCCTCTGCTCCAGATACTCAACACCACTATCCCCGCCAAGAGGCAGATTAAGTACTTGGGGGTGTTTATTGATGAATCCCTCACTTTCTCCTACGAAACTACGATGGCAGCTGCCAGAGGAAGCAAGATCTTGGGTGGCCTCAGTTTTCTATGACACCGATCAGGCGGCATTCCTGCGTGCATCACCCACCACCTGGCAATGACAGCGATCCTTCCAGCCAAGTTTTGGGCGTCTCCAGCATGGTGGGCTGCTAGACCAGCAGTAACCACTATACTCAAAGTGCCATACAACGCAGTGGCACGATAGATCACTGGCATTCCACTCAACACTCAAACCACCAGCCTTATCACCCTCGCCCACCTACCACCGATGGAGGCGAACCTGGACTACCTCTCGTTACGATACACCATCCGGCTCCACTTCCTCCCTGTGAATCATACCCTTGGCCCTCCCCGCGGCCAGCCAAACACCCACACCAGCCTTCCAGGACTTCATCACCTGTACAACCTGAGTAAACATCTTGTACTAGGCAAGCTGGAAGACCAAACAATGACTGACACCGTGGAAGGAGTGGTAAAAACCACTTCACCGAACCCAGACAAAACGACACGAATGAAAGAACTCCACGAAAAATGGTTGCAGACGTATCTGGACCATACAATAATCATTTACACAGATGGCTCCAAACTTGACAGTGGAGCAGTGTTTATCTGCATCGATAACCAAGCCACAATCAACACTCTCCAATCGAACCAAGGAAACCATGAATACGTCAGACGGACAGTTGCAACAATCACCACTCTCCAACTCCTTGGCTGGTGGGTCTCCACAGTCTGGTGCCCCTCCCATAGCAACATCCCCGGCAACGAAAAAGCCGATACTGGTGCCAAAATGGTGGCATTATCAACGACACCCTGTCGATTTGCAACCACAACCAAGTGCTGGCTCTTGACCCAGGCCCGGAAGGAATTTCTGGAGCACTGGAAGATGGAACTTCCCTACTCTTGCCCCTCTTTCAAATTCCCAAGCCACCTGCATGGTATCGACTGGGCCAATACCCGTGCATTGTGGCGGGTGTTCTGCATCAGGAAAAAAAAAATTGTGTCCTGAGTGTTCAGATACTCGAGACGCACTAGATGTTTCGGATGCAACCTGCTTAACTCGGACGATACTTGCCATGGCACTGCGCGTCGCAACGTACCGCGCCACGGCATCGTGCGTCCAAACGTAGTGGCCACAGCATATGCTTCCAGACGAGTAGTGTCAGGGTGTTTCCCTTCTGGACACAGCGTGTGTCTTACCGACGTAGGTAGTGTCAGCGCATTGGCCTTCTGAACGCAGCGTGTGTCTTACAGATGCAGAGTGTCAAGGCAGATGTCGACCGGACGAGGGGTGTCAGGGCATTTGCATTCTGAACGCAGCGCGTGTCTTACAGATGCTGAGTGTCAAGGCAGATGTCGTCCGGACGAGGAGTGTCAGGGTATTTGCGTTCTGAACGCAGCGCGTGTCTTACAGACGCAGAATGTCAAGGCAAATTTCTTCCGGACGCAGAGTGTCAAGGCAAATGTCGTCCGAACAATGCATGCCACAGCATCTGCCTTCTGGACGAGGAGTGTCTTTGCCATACGGACGCAGCACGTTGTACAGACGCAGAGTGTCAACGCAAATGGCAGACGAGGCTTACGATGGCATGCCACACATAGGTAACAGAGTGGTCACAGTGGTAGCATTGAAATGCGACCGTCAGGGCACAGTACATTGCAGCAAAGACTATTAAACTCGCATTTGGTTCCAGGCATTGTGACTCAAGCCAGTTCTATTCATTACATCGAATTTACATCTACCTACCATATCACCATAGACAGCATAGCTCTACGTCACCGTAGACAGCATAGCTCTACATCACCATAGACAGCATAGCTCAACGTGACCGAAACAAAGGTAGTTTGCCGGATGAGACACAACACGACGAGGACGATGTCAATGAAGATGGCGGTGAGGCTGCCAGCGGCAAAGACGATAGCAAATATGACGCGACGTGACGGTCGACAAGCTTCGTGAATTGTTAACCCAGCTCTGACAGGGACAGTGGGAAGTTGTACAATACGAAGCGAAGAGTACGATGTTGATGAAAAGAGGATGCCGGTGGCGTGGATGACATCAAGATGCGACAAGTACGATGTCGATGAGAAGAGGATGCTGGCGTCATGAATGACATCAAGACGTGATGGGTACGATGTAAATGAGGATGGCGGTGAGGCTGCCGGTGGCAGCAAGGACGATAGCAACTATGACATGGCGTGAAGATCAATGAGCTTCGTGAATTGTTAGCACAGCACTCACAGGGACAGTGGGAAGTTGTACAATACGACGCGATGTGATGAGTACGATGTCGATTAGGATGGCATTGAGGATGCTGGTGGCAAGGATGATAGCAAATATGATGCAGCGAGAAGATCAACGAACTTCGTGAATTCTTAGCGCAGCACTCACCGGGACAGTGGGAGGTTGTACAATAAGACGCGACGCGACAAGTATGATATCGCTGAAAAGAGGATGCCGGCGGCGTGGATGACATCAAAACACGATGAGTACGATGTCGATGAAAAGATGATGCTAGTGGCGTGGATGACATCAAGACGTGATGAGTACAATGTTGATGAAAAGAGGATGCCGGCGGCATGGATGACATCAAATAAGACGCGACAAGTACGATATTGATGAGGGTGGTAGTGAGGTTGATGCCGGCAGCGTGGATGATAGCAAGATGCGAGGAGTGCGCTGGTCGCACGTATGATATGATCAAAGTAGAAGAAAAAAGGGGTGGACTTGTGGCCCATGCCATCGTATTCAGCAAGCCGAGCTGTGGTAAGCAAGCCAAACTGTACGAAAGCACAGGGGCTAGCAAACACTTGGCACCTTGCAAGTTGCATGCGAAATCACTCGCAATCCGTAAAAACTGCAAATTCCTCTCCCATAGTCGTCAATACCCTGGAACCCGCTGTTTACATATGCACAATTATTCCCTATTATATCAATTCAGTTGGACCTAAAGTTTGTGACTTCTTACTCCTGTTTTTCAAGGTTGTAATACTGAAAACATGAATGATATACAGATGTGGAGCGTTGTATATAGTAGAGATTCTCCTAGCAGAAGAAGTTGAATCAGGACAGCACCATCGATAGGTTGCAAATCAGGAGCCAGTTGGTACAAACTTTAGCTCTGACGGAATTGATATAATAGCGAATAATTTTGCATATGTAAACAGCGGGTTCTGGGATATCGACGACTATGGGAGAGGAATTCGTAGTTTTCACGGATTGCGAGTGATTTCGCATACAACTTGCCAGGTGCCAAGTGTTTACTAGTGCCTGTGCTTTCGTATGGTTTGGCTCGCTTACCACAGCTCGGCTTGCTGAATACGACAGCATGGGCCACAAGTCTACCCCTTTTCTCTTCTACTTTCATCATATCATACGCACGACCAGTGCACTCCTCGCATCTTGCAATCATCCACGCTGCCGGCATCAACCTCACCGCCATCCTCATCAATATCGTACTCGTCGCGTCTTATTTGATGTCATCTATGCCACCGGCATCCTCTTTTCATCGACATCGTACTCGTCGCGTCTTGATGTCATCCATGCCGTCGGCATCCTCTTTTCATCGATATTGTACTCATCGCGTCTTGATGTTATCTATGCCGCCGGCATCCTCTTTTCAGCGATATCGTACTCGTCGCATCGCGTCGTATTGTACAACTTCCCACTGTCCCTGTGAGTGCTGCGCTAACAATTCACGAAGCTCGTTGATCTTCTCGCTGCGTCATATTTGCTATTGTCCTTGCCACCGGCAACCTCACCGCCATCCTCATCGACATCGTACTTGTCACATCGCGTCGTATTGTGTAATTTCCCACTGTCCCTGTGAGTGCTGCGCTAACAATTCACGAAGCTCATTAATCTTCGCGCCACGTCATATTTGCTATCGTCCTTACCTCCACCGGCCGCCTCACCGCCATCCTGATTGACATTGTACTCGTCGTGTCTTGATGTCATCCACGCCACCAACATCCTCTTTTCATCGACATCGTACTCGTCGTGTCTTCATCTCATCCATGTCGCCGGCATCCTCTTTTCATCGACATCGTACTCTTCGCGTCATATTGTACTACTTCCCACTGTCCCTGTGAGAGCTGTGCTAACAATTCATGAAGCTCGTCGACCGTCTCGCGACATCATATTTGCTATCGTCTTTGCCGCTGGCAGCCTCACCGCCATCTTCATTGACATTGTCCTCATCGTGTTGTGTCTCATCCGGCAAACTACCTTTGTTTCAGTCACGCAGAGCTATGCTGTCTATGGTGACATAGAGCTATGCTGTTTACGGTGACGTAGAGCTATGCTGTCTATGGTGACTTGGTAGATAGATGTAAATTCGATGTAATGAATAGAACTGGCTTGAGTCACAATGCCTGGAACCAAATGCGAGTTTAATAGTCTTTGCTGCAATGTACCGTGCCCTGACAGTCGCGTTTCGATGCTACCACCGTGACCACTCTGTTACCTATGTGTGGCACGCCATCGTAAGCCTTGTCTGCCATTTGCGTTGACACTCTATGTCTGTACGATGCGCTACGTCCGTATGGCGAAGACACTCCTCACCCAGAAGGCAGATGCTGTGGCACGCATCGTCCGGATGATATTTGGCTCGACACTCTGCGTCCGGAAGAAATTTGCCTTGATATTCTGCGTCTGTAAGATACTCGCAGCATTCAGAACACTAACGCCCTGACACCCCTCATCCGGACGACATCTGCCTCTGCACTCTGCGTCTGTAAGACACGCGCTCCATCCAGAAGGCAAATGCCCTGACACTCCTTGTCCAGACGACATCTGCCTTGACACTCTGTGTCTGTAAGATATGCGCTACGTTCAGAACGCAAATGCCCTGATACCCCTCGTCCGGACGATATCTGCCTTGAAACTCTGCATCTGTAAGACACGCGCTACGTTCAGAAGGCAAATACGCTGACACTACCTATGTCGGTAAGACACGCGCTGCGTCCAGAAGGGAAACGCCCTGACACTACTCGTCTAGAAGCACATGCCATGGCCACTGCGCTCGGATGCACGATGCCGTGGCGTGGTGCATTGCGACGCACTGTGCCATGGCAAGCGTCATCCGAGTTAAGCAGGTTGCGTCTGAAACGTCTAGTACGTCTCGGGCATTCAAACACTCAGGATGCAATTATTTTTTTTCCTGATGTCCAGACAATATCTACCTTGACACTCTGCATCTGTAAGACACACGCTGCCTCCTGAAGGCAAATGCCCTGACACTCCTCATCAGGAAGGTAGATGCCGTGGCATGTGTCGTCTGGAAGACATTTGCCTTGACATTCTGCGTCTGGAGATACGTGCTGCATCCAGAAGGCTAATATCCTGACACTCCTCGTCTGGAAGGCAGATGCCACGGCATACATCGTCCGGAAGACATTTGCCTTGACCTTCGACATCTATAACACACGCGCTGCGTTTAGAAGGCAAATACACTGATACTCCTTGTCCAGAAGGCAGATGCCGTGGCATGCATCGTCTGGACACTGTTTGCCTTGACATTAGTCGTCCGGAAGGCCAATGCATAGCCCACTTCTGTCTAGTACGCATATGCACAGGTGGGTTGCATTCGGTGCAGCATGTACGTTGACATGCATTGTCCGGACGGAGAATACCTTGCCAGGTTGCATCCTGAGTGTCTAGATATTTCCAATGTGTAAGCAGCATCTGTACTCAGTGCCTGTGTCCGGACGCAGAATTTTTTTCCAGATGAAGCTGCTAATAGCCTGTGTTGGACACAGTTTCTACAGATTAAGAATGCCTAACACAGTATGCAATCCAGTTGGATTTTCACTGCAGGTAACAATATTGCTGACTTGTTCGACTTGAACACACATTCGAGTACTACTGAGCAGTTAGCCGCAGTCAACACATTGCTGCAAAACTATCTACAGTGACAGCAATCGAGAATTATCGTCTTCAGTAGAGGCTACCATTCCCTGTCTATCATCCATGGCGCTTAGACTGTCTAATGTGATTTCTAGTAACATAACTCTATTTTTCACAAGTCAAATTCTGCGATTCATCTGCCTGCACTTCTTCAACAAATGTTGTGTTCAATACCCAGGACTTTACAACTGGTTGCTCAATGAACATCTTTCTACTCTTATTATTTATGTGGTTACTGCACTTCATCACACACTACAGGAGTGGCAAAAGTGTGACGGTAAGCCCCCATCAGGCTCTTCGTCGCAGTGAGTCCAATGCAAAACAGATGGTTGAACTTATTTTTTCAATTTCAAAAATGATGGCAGTAAGTAGTTTTTGATACTCCAAGAGCAGTGCTAACTATTTCTACAGCATCTTCTGGCGCGTTTATGTTGTGATGGAATGCGCTTCCCCCTAGACTACGAGGAAAGGCTGGTAACTCAATTTGTCATACACTCAAGGCTGAAATCCTTGCCAGGAGGATAGCGGATGAATTGACACCAGTAGTAGAACCCGCTCCTACTTTAGAACTAGATCCTGATCTGTTGGAAGCATTCTATGAAGAGTCTGAACCTGAGGAGATCGATTTGGGACAGCTGGTAGCAGTGCACAGGAGTGATAGCCACAGGATCAGAGTTGAGAACGGCATGGACAACAACATAGTTGTCCAAACCGATTCTGTCCTCAGTAGGAGCAATGGCAACGATGCCAATAGTACTGCTAAGCATTCACTGGATATCACAGCCAATTTTGAGAAGGATATAGTTGACAATGAGGATGACAAAGTATTTAATGATGAGAATATGGAATATATGGAGCTTGCAGAGGCAGACCACAATATGTAACATGTGTTAAATAGAGATACAACAGAACTGTTAGTATTATTAAAATCTATTAATACGTGTGATGTTGGATGCAGCGTGCACAATAAATGTAATGTATTTGTAGTAATACACAGTGTATTGTATAGTGGACAGAGAGTGTCAGCATCACCGCACAGGAAGTATTGTCTACATGATGGGATCCCATTCATAATGTGGGGTTTTTGTTAATGAATGCGACCTGTATTGGTATTGGTGTGACATTGGGGTTGTCGTATAACCTGTTACACCTGAAATATCTTGAGTACGTAGCTCAGTTAGAAAAGGGTACGTAAGGATGACAGAACGCACTCAGAGAGTCTAGGAGGGAGATAAGGACCGGAGATGAGCTTATGGCCGAGACGGACCTAAGACACAGATCTCTGGAGATGAGGGGAAGATTGCAAACGGCGAGACACTTGGGCTATGACCCCTCCCCCGAAAGGAGGGGATGCTACGTCGCCTGCTGATGGCGCGCGGACCGCCGGACTTGGGCTATGACCCCTCCCCCAAAAGGAGGAGATGCCACGTCACCTGCTGACAGCGCACGGAAAAGAGTCTGGTAGGAAAGCACCCCGTCCGCTTGCATGAAACCTCATCTCCCCTTATCTACATCCTGCCAGGACCAATGGGTCACCCACAAGGTCCATGCACCTCGGGGGAATCCAAATCCGAGTCACCATCTCTCACGCTGGCTTCACTCAGATATAAGACCGAGGTTTTCCACCCCAACGGAAGGAAAAATAGCACGAACATCCTCACCAACACTATTACCAAACCCACACACAAGATCTAAGATTATTCCGCTGTGAATTATCGAAAGTAGCCTGATTACCTTTGATTCTCCTTGCACTCCGGTAACGCTACAACCCCAGTGTCACTATAATCTTGATCTCAAAATCACCCTACTTTCATGACTTACTTCGACGATACCTACTTCGAAGACCACCTCTATCTACTCGAACTATCTACCTTTTTGGAGCCTAAGTTGCAATACTCCTTTGACTACACCTTTCAGTCAATCGACGACGAAATCTCAAAGCACGAACAGTGGGAAGAGTTCTTTGACGGACCTAAGCCAATCCACGAGACAATCGAGTGTGCCCCATACCATTGGTATACTCAGCAGTGGTGGAACGGTGCGCTACTATCCCAACCGGCCAATTTCGACGAAGTCGAACTCTTCGACCTATTTGACTACCACTTCAACTACGACTCAACCATCCACAGCGGAGACTTCTTCGATCAGTATTAAAAAATAACGTCCTCCGACTTCAACATGCTCAGACACGAGGCCCCAAGGGACCTGCTGCAGATTACCGATGGAACAGCCCCGCCGGAACAAGCCTTGGAGATAGCCAACCCCACGGTCTGGGTCCGAACCCTGGCACGACAACAAAAACAGGAGGAAAGAGACCTACGGCAGCTCACCGAGCTATGTGGCAACACGATCGATAGAACTGATCAATGGATGGTCCGAATCGAGGAAGCCTATCAAACCCTAGCTGAGGGTATAAGGTACGTATATGACCGGGTACATGCTAACGAGGAAATCGCAGAAACCTGGATACGAACCGAGCTGGTAAACGCCGCGAACGCGTACCAAACGCTGGCACAGAATGTTTGGCAGGCCATCCTGGAACGTACCGACGAGGACAATCAGCGGCAAATATGCCAGGCTGGCACCCAGCTCACCCGCGTGAACGATGGCCTCGCCTTTCTGGCTGAGGCTAATGCCGCTCGAAGCCGGCACCTGGCCACCTTCCAAGGTAACGTAGAATTGTGGGCAGCTGACCACCAAAGGAAAATGACCCAGGTCGAAGAAGAGCTACGGCGGGCCAGGAACGAAATTAGGTGGTTAGCCACCCAAATACCCCTCCCCAGCTCTCCAAAGACCAGGCGCCCATCTCCGGAACCCCTACAGCTATGGCGCAGCCCGGTCTGGCCACTAAGCACTAGTGCCGCCACAGCACCAGACGCACCCCCGCCACTCCCGGTACGACCAACGCTCCAGAGTCCTATCCGACTTGCGCCCACCTCCCCAGCATGAAGGCAAAGACGACTGGTGCTCCTGCCGTCCAGCCCACTGGAACCACCACTCCCACCATGGCCAACGGCTGGAGGCAGAGGAGGAAGAGGGGGCAGAACACTACCAAGGCCAGGATGCCCGCCGAGACCATCCTTGCGCTCACCGCCGCCCAGTGAAAATGACGACGACCTATACGTGCAGAACCTTCTCATGGGGAGATCTCCGCCAGGCACAAGGGAACCAACAAGAGCACAGATAGCCACTATGCTCACGCCAGAAGAAATAGCAAGGCTTGTGGGAGCAGGGATTGTGGCAGCACGAGCTCTGGAACAACCAGTGAATGAAGCCCAGATAAATGCCTCAAGGCTGAAAATGGAGAACCCCGAGAAATTCGACGGGAAAAGCTCGTCTGCTTTCAACCAATGGTGGGAATCGGTCACGATGTATCTAGGATTCTACCCAGAAACAGTTGACCGACAGAAGATCGCCTGGGTCGGAACTCTCCTGACGGACACCACCTTGGTATGGCATCTCCACCGATACTGCGAGCTACGGGAGAACGACACGTGGGCCAATTACTCGGCAGCTATTCGGACGGAATACCGAAACGAACGCGAAGCAGCGGACACCCAGCTCAAAATAGGGCAACTCAAGTACCAAGGGTCCATTTGCGCTTACCTTACGGAATTCCGAGCGCTCAACAACTTCGTCCTAGCAGCCGGCGAAGTACTGAGCGAAAAAGTCGACCTTGCAATGCCAGATGCGGTACTCGACATGCGGTTCGCCCACTACCTGAAAGATTTCGTGGACGACGAAGGCTTCCTACAGGCCACGCACCAAGTGGGCCTACAGGTAGAGAAGAAAAAGGCGCTGAAACAGGCCCGAGAACAGACGAAGGGCACCAGTTCCTGGGGAACAAGTGGAAGGAACGACAAGCGGAAAAAGGAAGGACAGGACAAGAGAAACACCGACAGCAGCAAGCAGGAAAAGGACACGAACAGACCCTGCCAAGACAGAGCAGAGTCCCGAATGGACAAACACCCCTGGTGGGGAGGCAAGGACCACTGGGCCTCTAAGGATGAAGCAATGAGAGGAGTTCCAGCGAGAGAACAGGAAGAATACGGACAGAGGTGAGATGACTGCTGGAGGTGCGGGAGAAGCGGACATCGAACCTACGAATGCTTCTCCTTCAGCATGGTGAAGAGAACGACACTCCCCATGGCTCCGTGGAAAGCGGCGGCAGCTGGGCAAAAACGAAGAAGAGAAGACGAGAAGATTGAGGAGGACCCCGCAACCAAACAACAAAAGGTCGCAGCAGTGGAAACCATGGAAACAGATGCTGTAGCCCTGTTGTGGGAAGAATCCGACTCGGATTTTCAAGTCGTCGGGAACAGCCGCAGCCTAAGACCTGGACGATAATATGCAGACTATCCAGGAAACGAAGTAGCTGGGAACCAAGTGCTGGAACCCTGTCAAAAAAACCAAGGACAGTCCCCAGCGGTACACGCCCAGTTATCACTATGATACTACACAGCTGCCACCACCATCGACCCCGGACGAAACTCAACGCCAGAAAACGCCAAGACTTTTAACCGACCCACCAAATTTCGCGACCGCTAAGACTTCACAGACTCCACGATGTCCGGCGAAGCGACCCTGCCGAGCGGGGCAGCCCCGATGGTGGCTGCCAGCGCCGTCCCGAGTGAGGGCTCCCTTCTGAGGGAGCTCGGAGGAGACACAGGAAGCTACAGGGAGGAGAAGATGGTGGAAGACAGTGGAAGCGAGCTCAGCGAGCTCGAGAGCAGTGTGGTGGGGATGGAGGTGGAGGAAGAGTGGGAAGGAAAGGGCCATGGGAGGCCAAACTTCAAGCGCGCCACCTCCGGCGCGGAGCAACAGCAGAGCACGCAGGACTTTTTCCGGCGCGGAGGCAACGACATTTTCGACACGTCTGGAAAGTCGGCCATGGGAGGAGCACTCGCCCGCTCCCTCGCAGCAGCCGCAAGCAGCGCACAGGAGGTGGAAACGGCGGAGACCCTGAACTCTGCCAAGAGCTTCGGGGAGGGGGTCGGGAAATT